>Ga0233431_1003547_pt1 | contig 18455 bp, 16 predicted proteins | sample SI_118_April2016_FD_179867 | JGI IMG/M metagenome (GOLD analysis project Ga0233431, IMG submission 179867) | Seawater microbial communities from Saanich Inlet, British Columbia, Canada - SI_118_April2016_200_MG | ecosystem: Environmental > Aquatic > Marine > Inlet | place: Canada: British... | reverse complement strand
TAGTAATCCCTAGAATTCACCAAAATCTTCCAGTATTAAGAGTATCTAGCGAACACCTAATACAAAAAGACTGGAACGCTTTAGAAAAAGATATGCAAGAAGCTCTGAAATACGGAGTTGTACATTATCCAGGTACAAGTCTCCCCGATCAAAGCGGGAACACCGTGATAACAGGTCATAGCTCATACTTCCCTTGGGATCCGGGTAGATTCAAAGACGTTTTCGCCCTCCTAGAAGAGGTTATATTAGGAGATAGAGTGGCCCTATACTACGACCAACACAAATACATCTACGAGATTAGTAATATAGATATAGTCCTTCCTTCAAACATAGACATTCTCAAGCAAACTTCAGACAAACAATTGACTCTAATCACTTGTTATCCAATGGGGACAAACCTAAAAAGATTAGTGGTAACAGCGGACTATATAGAAGAGCAAATTTAGATTTGATCTAATTGATCTAAAAGGTCTTTTTCAGTCTGTGCTTCAGCTTGTTCAGCTGTCTTCTCTTTCGCCTCTAATTCTTCCCTTTTTCTTCGAAGGTCCTCCTCGTCCAAAGCTTTCTCATGTTTTTCTTCAAGAGACGACATTTCGCTCTCGTACTCTGTGTCTAATTTATCTAATTGTTCTTTTTCATTAACAAGGATATCTCTGAATTTAGTAATTTGATCCTCAGTCATAATAGGAAGAATCTGAAGCCAATATTCACGTTCATCCATGTCCATAGACTCAGTCTCAAAGATGAGTTTCACAAGATCAGGAAAAACCTCTCGAACCAATTTTGGAATAATATAATGCTTCTCTGCCTCAACAATATACTGTTCATTGGTCATATTAGGGTCGACCTTTACCAAGGTGCTTTTACCCTTTCCAGTCTTGTCGTCATGTGTTTGTTGGTCGTCTGTCATCAGTTGTGGATTGTATGTTTTTTTTAATTAAAGTGCAATTGACTTAAGATTTTTTATCTTCTTCTTTTTTTGTTTCCTCTTTCGCTTCGGGTTCAGGCTCAGCTTTAGCCTCGGTAGCGGGAGCGGCTTCTGTTTTTGGTTCCTCGGCAGGGTCGGCAGCTTCAGTAGAGGCTTCAGCTGCAGAAGCAGCCTCTGTTTCAGATTCAGCCTTATTAAGAGCTTCTGCCCCGGATATTTCTTCTTTTGGAGCATCTTTTTTATCTTCTTCTTTTGGCTCTTCTTGTGTTTTATCACCCTTTTCTATGTTTGGTATGAAAGCTCCCATAAATCTTTTAATACTAGCAGTTTTTGACCGTTCAATTATGCCTTTCGTCTTCTTATTCAAATCGACAGTACCTTTATCCTCAAACTCTCCTAAAAGCTCCATCATATCGTTATTGATAGGATCAAACCCATCAAAAACCTCTAGACCATTCTTTGTTTGATATCTGATTTTTCCGTCCATACCAACAATCCCAGAAATTTGTTTAGATTGATTAGAACTACTTACGTTTGCAAGACCCACTCTTTGAAAAAAAACAACGGTTCCAGCAGGCAAAGTGCCGGCAGAAAACCTTCCCTTAAATTCAGACTCGCTCGTCTCAAAATCATATAGATTTTTAGTGGTCTCTTGGTAGGTATCTTTATATTCAGAATGCAAAAGATTGGCATGCAAACGATGAGGATCATATTCCTTTTCAACTTGAGAATCAGAAGCATTTGGATTTAAAACACCAAGCTTTTTGCTAACATAGTAGGTAGAAATATAAGGATCTGCGTCATCAATGCCTTCAAATTTATCAAGCTCAGCAGTCTCCAATGCAACTTCGTCATTTTGCTCATATTCCAAAACTTTAGAGTCAACTTCAGCGCGCATTCTTTTTATATAATCGTCTTTTTTCTCATTTTCGTTATGGTCAAATTCATACAATCTCTCCTCTAAGGCTTTCATGTCCTTTAAAATTTTAGATTTCTCATCCTCATCCTTGGCAGTTTTATATTTTTTGCTCAAATAAGCATATTGTTTTTTGTAAGTATTTACCCAAAGCTTTTCCATTTGCTCTTTATCAAAATTCTCATTGTAAAAAGCCGAATCAATATACATAGAAAAACTTCCAGGAGTCATAGCAAAACCAAAATACTTACTATAAAGGAAAAGTGCTCCACGAACAGCGTTGTAAGCCACGGAATCTTTGTTTTTTTCTTTGTTTTTTTCCATTACATCAAGAACGAGATTCACCATCGCTCCTGCATCTTTGGGAAGCCCCTTTTTCTTCATATCTTTTCTGTCAGTAACCTCAATACTACCAGTGCCACCAGTTCTAGGAACAACTTCAGCAGACAAAGGGGCTCTGTCAGCTTTCGGCGAAGTAGCAGCAGCAGGCCGCTCTTTCTTTTTTCCCTTTTCCGGTCCTACATCCTCAACATATATTTCTGTTTTTCCTGGTTCTTCACCCATGAATTTAAATTATAAATATATCACCTGCATCTTTCTCAAGACGCTCCTTAGTCAAACGAACTTGTTCAATCAAATTTTTGAACTGATATGATTCTACCTGTCCAAAATCATGGAGGTCCTTGATCTCTCTTAACCGAGCAAGCAAGCTTACCGTATTGAGATCAGTTTCTCCTTGAACAGATTCAGACAATCCTTTGTAAACATCCTGATTTATCAAGCTAGAAGGCGTATGCAGGTCAATCTGCCCACCCTCAATCTTCCCAAGAATATCATCCAAAAACTTATCATTATCGGTATCCACACCTGTTGGGTCCGACAAAGGTTCATTTAGTTTTTGTTGTTCTTTTTCATCCAAATCTGTTGCGTTTACCAAAGCTTTTTTGAGCTTTTGGCCGCTATCTTTTTCATCTGACATACTTGATAATTAATTCTATTTATCCTAGAATTATACCAGAAAACCACCTTATTTTCAAGAATGAACGAGCAAGAAGCCAAAAAACGCATAGATCTTCTGAAAAAGAAGATAAAACAATTAAATTACGATTATTTTGTATTAGATAAATCCACCGTAAACGAGTCAGTTCGAGATTCACTAAAGAAAGAGTTAGTAGAATTAGAAAAATTACACCCAAAATTGATAACAAAAGATTCCCCAACTCAAAGGGTAGGAAGTGCGCTTTCTGGTAAATTCAAGAAAATTAAACACACAACCACAAAAAAGAGTCTATCTGATGTATTTTCAGCAGAAGAGATCGTATCTTGGCATGAAAGAATCCAAAAACTTGTTTCAGACAAAATAGAATTCATTTGCGAACCAAAACTAGACGGACTTAACATCACGATTCACTACAGCAAAGGAATTTTCACGAAGGCAATCACGAGAGGAAACGGAATAGAAGGCGAGGACGTTACGCACAGCGCCAAAACAATAGAAGCAATTCCATTGAAGCTAAACGAGCCTATTGATCTGGAAATTTCAGGGGAGATTTTCCTGCCAAAAAAACAATTTGAACGCATTAACAAGGAACAAAAATCAAAGGACCAAAAACTCTACGCAAACGTGCGTAATTTGGCTGCTGGGGCAATTCGTCAGCTCGACCCAAAGATTGCGTCAGAGCGCGGGCTAGACGTCAATTTTTACGAAATTGGAGTCAATAGTATGGACCCCGGAACACAGGAAGACGTACTTGAATCATTTAGGAAATTAGGACTCCCAGTAGAACCCAACTTTCACAAAACAGACTCCATAGATGACGTGGTGAATTTCTGCAAAAAATGGGAGAAAAAAAGAGACTCTCTACCATACGAAATAGACGGAATAGTGATCAAAGTAAACAACCTATCTCAACAAAAGAAGATGGGCAAAACAGCGAAAACACCAAGGTACGCAGTCGCATACAAATTCCCAGCAGAACAAGTGACAAGCAAGGTTCTGGACATAATTTTACAAGTCGGAAGAACCGGAGCTGTGACGCCAGTCGCAGTAATGAAACCAACTCTAGTCGCAGGATCAGTTGTCTCAAGAGCAACACTTCACAACGAAGATGAAATCAACAAAAAAGATATCAGAATAGGGGACACGGTAATCCTCCAAAAAGCAGGCGACGTAATCCCAGAGGTTGTAGAAAGTATGAAGGATTTACGAACTGGAAAAGAAAAACGTTTCCGATTTCCAAACACATGCCCAGTATGTGACGAACCAATAGAAAGAAAGGAAGGATTTGCTGCATACAGATGTGAAAACCAATCATGCCCAGCGAAACAAAAAGAAGAATTCTCACATTTTGTATCAAAAAAAGGATTCAACATAGATGGGCTTGGAGAAAAAGTAGTCGTTCAACTTCTAGACTCAGGATTGATACAGGATTTCGCCGACGTTTTCTTGTTGAAAAAAAACGATCTCTTAAACCTTGAACTCTTCAAAAACAAACGAGCAGACAACATGATAGTTTCTCTAAAAGAAGCAAGCTACATCCCAATCGAAAGATTTATATTCAGTCTTGGAATTAGACTTCTGGGAGAAACTTCAAGTTACGATTTCGCAAACTACATTCTCAATCACAAGAAAAAATCAGGGAAACATTTGGAAAAAATTGAAAAAGAATCAGACGAACTCACCTTATTTGAAGAACCAGAAAACAAATCAAATCAACAAAAAGAAGACTTCTCAATTCTAGACTTGATAGAGACGGTGCAATCGATCAAATTCGAAGAACTCGAAAATATCGACGGAGTAGGAGAAAAAGTAGCCGCCTATATATTCGAATGGTTCAACGACCTGGCCAACACAGAACTCCTGGAAAAATTCTACAAAGTTGGAATAACTCTAGATACATCAAATGTAGGTCGCACAGGAAAATTAACAGGAAAAAGTTTTGTTATCACAGGAACTCTCAAAGACATGACGCGAGACCAAGCAAAAGATTTCATCAAACACAATGGAGGAAAAGTTCTTTCGAGCGTTTCAAAAGATTTGGATTACTTGGTAGTAGGTGAAAACGCAGGTTCAAAACTGAAAAAAGCTGAAGAACTTGGAGTAAAAGTAATCAACGAAGAAGACCTTCACAAAATCACAGATTAGTCTTCATCTTCAATCAATTCTCCACCAAAAACTTCCAAGACGTTATCCGTCGAATCTTCCTCAATTCCTTTATGTTCTCTCTCAGAAGAATCTTCGGTAATAGTAGAATCAATTTCAATTTCTTTGACTTGGCCAAGAAGTTTCACAGGGACCCCAAAAACTTCCTCGAAGATTTTTTCAATTTCAATTCTATTCTCATGCTCCATTACTTTGTTTCTATGAAAATTTGATCTGAAATCTATAGTAACATTTGACCCCTCGACTTTTGAGATTTCCCCGTCCATCAAAGATCTTTTACAAGCAGGAATATCAACCCTCTCTGTAATTCGCGGCCACTTTTCTTTGACATAACTTATCGTCAAAGGAGCTTTCTCTGCAGGTTCATTATCTTCAGCGGGAGCTGTGGGTTCTGGCGTTGGAGCTGGATCAGCAGCCGCCGGAGCTTCCGGTGAAACAGGTGCTGCAGCTGGAGCTGCGGGTGGCGTTGGAGCCGGAGTTTTTACAGGTTTGCTTTTTACTACAGGAGCTTGTTCTTCAACAACTTCAACCATATTTTTTGTAGATTCAATAACAGCGATCTCGAGAGGAAGCTGTGGGATTGAATAATATTTTAACCTATCTCTAGCAACCTGAAAAGTTTCGATAATCTTAAGGTATTTAATAATAACAGCATCATTATTGTCAGAAACAGCCTCAAGTAATTTTTTTCTAACAATATCAATGAACTCATGGCAGAACTGCAGAAGACTGTATCCTTGGGAATAAATGTCCTGAATCATTTTCAAACCAGCATCAGTATCATTAGCAATCAAAGCATCAAATAATTTATCCAAAGTTTCAAAATCACTAACCCCAAGAATATCCTGGACGTGCTCAAAAGAAAGTTTTCCATCAACAGTTAACTGCTCAAGAAGTTGAATTGCATCACGCAACCCTCCTTCAACATGACGAGAAATAGCTTCCAGAGCCTTGTCCTCAGCTTTGATATTTTCAAGTTGAGCAATATATCCAAGTCGACTCATCAACGCCTTTTCATCAATTCGTTTGAAATCAAAACGCTGACATCTCGAGATGATAGTCTCAGGAATCTTGTGAACTTCAGTTGTCGCCAAAATAAAATAAACATACGAAGGTGGTTCCTCCAAAGTCTTCAGCAACGCGTTGAAAGCCTCTTTGGTCATCATATGAACCTCATCGATGATATAAACTTTGGTCTTTGCACGAGTTGGCGCAAAATTTATTTTCTCCTTCAAGTCACGAATCTCATCAATACCACGATTAGACGCGGCATCGATCTCAATCAGATCAATAAGATTGGCATCATTGATAGAAGTACAAAAAGTACATTCATTACAAGGCTCATATCCCTCCTGTAAATTCTCGCAATTCAATGACTTCGCAATCAATCGAGCAGTAGTTGTCTTCCCAGTACCTCTAGGCCCACAAAACAAATAAGCATGAGATGGATTATCCGATTTGAACGCATTTGTCAGGGTATTTTTAATATGATCCTGTCCAACAAGGTTTTTGAAATTAAAGGGTCTGTACTTTCTGTATAATGCGATGTTTGCCATATTTTGGAGTCACATTCTAACATAGCAAACAGAAAAATTAACTTAAAAGAAAATCTAAGAATTGACAGGGTATCAAATAACATTAGCAATCTCCTTCCTAATCTTTTTCTCAAACTCCTCTCGGCTAAATTGATTCGCATGCCTACGAATTCCCAAAGGTTTATAATTTCTTTCGTTGTACATTAGACGAGCCAACCCATCCTCCATCGACTCAACAGTCGGCTCATAGAAGAATTCTCCAGTCCTACCTTCAACAACAGTCTCCAACGCTCCTCCTTTCCCAAAAGCCAAAACCGGTTTTCCACAAGCCATCGCCTCCACAGGCACGATCCCAAAATCATCCTCTCCAGGGAAAAGCAAAGCCCGACAATTCTGCATATACTCACGTACATCCTCATCAGATTTGAACCCAAGGAAATCAATGTTATCTCCAGCAATCGCCTCCAAATACTGACGGTGAGATCCATCCCCGATGATGACAAGCTTCCGCCCAATCTTATTAAATAACTGAACGGCAAGATCGATCTTTTTATAAGGCGTCAAAGTAGAAACTATCAAAAAATAATCCTGATGACTTTCAGTCACACGGAATTTACTAACATCGACAGGAGGAAAAACAACCTCCGACCCGACTTTGTAATATTTCTTCAAGCGCTGAGCTACCGTCACAGAGTTCGCCAAATATTTATCAGGCCTATCAGCCGCGATCTGATCCCATTCTCTCAATTGACGAATCAACCAAGCATAAGGAATTTTCTTCCAACCTTTAATTTTATTCTCTTTCAAATACTCAGAAGCATGATCCCACGCGTAACGCATAGGGGAGTGGCAGTAACAAACATGCTTTGTTTCAACCGGCACGATTATTCCATGACTATAAGCCGCACTAGAACTCAAAACCAAATCAAAACCAGCCAAATCAAGATCCTCTACAACTCTTGGCATTCTAGAAGTTAGCAATCGATGTCTTTTCCTGATAAACCCAGGCAGTTCCTGCAATCTAGAATAATTAACTCTTTCCTTCGGGAAAACTTTTCCACAAACATTCTCATCGTACAACAAAGTATAAATAGGTGCTTCCGGATACATTTCACTAAAAACCTTGAGAACTCTCTCAGCGCCTCCAAGCTTAAGCAAAAAATCGTGAACCAAAGCAACTTTCATGCGCGACAAGACTTTTAATAAAATAAAAAAGGACTGCTAGAATTCTAGCAGTCCCCTTAGTTGTTTCCAAACTATTCTTCATCAAGCATTAAATCACCAAAAATATCTCCAGCACATCCAGTGATACCTTCCTGAACAGCCTTGATAACTTCTTCATCCTCCTGATAAACTTCAAGAGCCAACATCTCCTCTTCATTTGTCGCATCAAATCCATATTCTTCAAAAATCTCTATAGTCTTTTGCTCAACCAAGCTGAAGTCTTCAAAGAAAGCAGGATCTTCAAACATAGCACATCCAACTTCAACAGACGCTGCTACAAATCGGTCTTTTTCGCTGCCTTGTCCACACCCAGCAAACACGCCAAGCATTAGAGACAAACCGATAAATCCAATCAAAAACTTTTTCATAATGATAAGGTTAATTATTACCGGAAAATACTCTCATGCACCCCTGGAAAAGTCAATTTGCTACTATTCCCAAATCTTCAAAAGCTTGTCTAGGTCGTAAGTGTTAATTACGTCGTTTTTGGTCAACCAGCCTCTTCTGGCAACAAAAATCCCGTACTTGAGTAGTTCGTGCTGACTCTTGTCATGACCGTCACTATTAATTGCAATCTTAACTCCTTTATCTTTTGCTATTCGAACGTATTTATCAGTTAGGTCCAGCCTCAAAGGATTAGAATTGATTTCAATAACAACATTGTTGACCTTGCACGCATCGATAATCTTCACCATGTCGATATCCATCGGTCCTCGACGGTTGATCATACGTCCGCTTGGATGAGCCAAAATTTTGGAATAAGGATTTTCAATAGCAGCAATCAAACGTTTCATCTGTTGAGCTTTTGGCAGTCTGCCATACATGTGAGCTGCTATGACGACGATATCAAGTTCCTTCAAAATCTCATCCGGAAAATCCAAGCTTCCATCTTTCAAAATATCAACCTCACTGCCTTTCAAAATTTTAAATCCGCGCATCTTTTTATTGAGCTTGTCGATTTCTTTCCATTGTTTCTTTACCTTTGCCATATTCAAACCCTGAGTCACTCCCATGACAGATGAATGATCACAAATAGCGATATATTTCAATCCCGCATCACGATAATTCTCAGCCATTTCTTCCAATGAACTCTTCCCATCACTCCAATCACTATGCATATGAAGGTCACATTTCAGATCTTTAAGTTCGATTAAGCGGGGCAAGCTACCTTTCGCGCCTTTCGCTTTTGCAGCAGTGATTTCATCAAGTCCCTCACGAAGTTCAGGCTCAATATATTTTAGGCCAACAGCCTTGAAAACATCTTCTTCAGTCTTGCAGGCAATCATCTTATTGCTCGCTCTTTTGAAGACTCCGTATTCACTAACCTTCAATCCTTTTTTCTTGGCAATATCCCGAACTCGAATATTGTGTTCCTTGCTTCCAGTGAAATAATGTAAAGCCGCACCAAACGCCTCATCATCAACAACTCTTAGATCCACCTGAATTCCACTCTCCAAAATCACAGCAGATTTGGTCGAGCCATGCGCCAGAACCTTCATCACCTCACCATAGGCAACAAAACGTTCCATAACTTTCTCAACGATCTTTGCACCAACAAGCAAATCCACATCTCCACAAGTCTCCTGTCTGCGACGCAAACTTCCAGCATATTCGATACGTTTAACTTCAGAGCAACCCCTCATATGCTCAATATATTTTTCAGCTTCCATCAAAGCTTCACTTATCATCACCCTGTCCAAATCGAATTTGCTGTGCTCGGCAATCCCTTCAAGGATTTCCTTCTGACTTTTCTCACCCATACCAGGCAATGAAGCCAAGATCCCATCCTTTGCAGCTTGTTCAAGAGCAGCGATATCTTTTATTTTCAACTCACTGAAAAACAATTTCACCTTCTTTGGTCCAACTCCACGCACTCGCAGCATGTCCAATAATCCATGCGGAATCAACTTTCGTATCCGATCAAATTCTCTACACGCTCCAGTATTCACGAGTTCATCTACATGTTTTCCAATATTCGCACCAATCCCAGGGACCTTTTCAAGCAAACGAGGATCTTCTTCTACCAAATCTCGCAGATCTTTTGGATAACTCAAAACACTTCTCGATGCATTGTGATAAGCATTAACACGAAAACGATCCGTCCCTTTTATTTCAAGGATATCTCCAATTTCCTGAAGGATTTGAGAAATTTGTTTGTTGTCCATCGAGAGGATTTTACCATCATTTCACCAAAACATCGAAAGTCTTTTTGACAGACTTAGCCCACGAAAAGTCTTCTAATCGGGCAAACCCTTTCATAGCCAATCCATTAGCAAATTCATCGTCATTAGCAAGTTTGTCCAAGCATCTGGCGATGTCAGCAGAATCAAAAGGATCACAATACACAGCAGCATCACTAGCAACTTCAGGCAAACAAGAAACATGGGAAGTCAAAACAGGTTTCTTGTAAGCGAACGCCTCCAAAATAGGCAATCCAAACCCCTCATACAAAGAAGGAAAAGCAAAAATCTTACAATTTTTATAAAGATAAGCCTTCTCATCCTCTTCAACATATCCAGGCATAATTATTTTCTCCTCAATTCTAAGTTCACGAACCTTATCAATAATTCTCTCAGCCCCCAGCCCTCTCTTCCCAGCCAAAACAAGTTTCCATTCAGGATGACCTTCACTGAAATCTTTGAAAGCCTCAATTAATCTAACCAAATTTTTCTTGCTCTCAAGTCGTCCCACAAAAAACACATAAGGAGAATGCTCTCCATCCTCAGTTCGAGTCCCAAAACCAAAATTCTTCAAATTCTCAGACACATTAGCTTCGGACATATCTTTGGGCTTTTTGTATCCATGCGGAACTACGACGATTTTGTGAACTGGACATTTGAAAAATTGAACCAAATCACTTTTTGTAGCTTCACTAGGGACTATTATTCTGCTCGCATTTTTGACAGCGTATTTTGTGCTCCAATTCAAATACCAATATTGCGATCGAGAATACGATTTTCTCAAATATTTAAAAGCAACGTCGTGAATTGTGATAACAGAATAAGCGGGTCTTCTCAAAGGCAAGACATGCGACGGAACAAACAAAACATCAGGCGGATTTTTTTTCATCTCTCGCGACAATCCAATCAAAGTCCAAAATCTTCTACGATCAATCAATTTCTGTCTCACTCTAGATGGATGTTCAAATTCTTTTGGAATTTTGATTCCATGCCGTGAATACAAAACCACGTCAGCATTTTCCTCTTTCAATGCCTCCCCCAACAATCCATTGATGACATGATAACTGTACCATTCGACCCCCGTTGCGGTCTCGTGACTATACCTAGATGCGTCTATTCCAATTTTCATGGTCAAAGCATATCAACGCCCATCTCCTCGCGCAAGAACAATACAAGCAATATAAGAAACCCCAGCCTCTTTCAAAACCTTTGCGCATTCATTCAAAGTTGACCCTGTACTACAAACATCATCGACCAAAATAACTTTCGAAACAGACTCAACGCCAGGGCGAACGCAAAAAGCATTGTTTAGATTTTTCAGTCTTTCTTGGCGAGAGCATCTGGCCTGATGAGGGGTATTTATTTTTCTGAAAAGTAGCTCGCGAACAGGTCTGCCAAGAAATTCAGCAAGAATCTTCGCTTGGTTGAATCCACGATCTTTCAAACGTTTTTTGTGAAGAGGGACGGGGACAACCAAAGCACCCTCATTGAAAAGTTGTTCAAAAAAAGTGTACAACTCGGATCGCTCAGACCGAGACTCGGGCCGATCAACACATCTAATCAAAAGATCCCCAAGATAAACGGCCAGCTCCTTAGAAAATTTGTACTTAAATGTTTTGATTATTTTTTGTAGCAAACCAGATTTATCATATTTTGAACAGACAATTAATGAGTCGAAATACCAGCCTCCAAGCTTCGAACATCTTGGGCAAAATTCGCCATATTGCCTTGTACATCTACAACCTGGGCACTCTTGACTTTCTAGCAAAGAAATGGTATAAAAACATCTTCTGCAAAGCAACACAGACTTGGTATTGCACCCGAGACATGAAGTAGGGAAGATGAGAGACAACAGATAAGAAAATAAAGTCATAATAAAAGTCTACATTGCGGACCTTACAAAAAACTTAAATTTTTCTTACAAAATGTATAGAGGCGATGGAACCCAACATATAGGCGAAGAAGGCGTAGAGAGCGAAGCTCCAGCAGATGTGTGTGAGGCTATTGGTGATCTCGGCAGAGGAGGAGTAGATGTTTTTGAAGATACAAACAAACTAGTGCCAGTAGATAGATCTGGCCACGAAGAAGGGGTTATTTTAGCACATTTATTTGTAACTCACGAAGGCGTAGACGGTCTTTTGAGAGGTATTGAAATAGATGATTTAAGAAGAGATGTGTGTGGTCTTTTACTTGAAATAGACTACGATTTCCCAAAAGAAGTGTTGGAAGCAATCCAAAGCTTGAGCAAAGAAACTCTATATGAACTTCTAAGACATACTAATGCACTCGTGTTACATGGAATTCATCACAGGCTGGCAAAATTACTCGGTGTTCAGAAGGGAAGAAGTCCTCAAACATCTGAATATCTGTACATGATGACCATCTTAAAGTGGTTAAATATCAACAGGCAAGGTTTGAGAGTAACCATAAACAAAAGATCAGACGCAAAAAGCAAGATATTCATTCTCAGTAGTCTCAGAAATTCAGGAGTAATCTAAGATTTCGCATCTTTCATAAACTTCTCTATCCCAGAATCCGTAAGAGGATGTTTGAACATCTTTTCCAAAATCCCAAAAGGCACAGTCGCAACATGAGCACCAAGCATCGCAGATTCGTGAACGTGCATTGGATGACGCACACTCGCGACGATGATCTCAGTTTCAAAACCATAATTCATATACATCTGAACAATCTCAGAAATCAGTTGCATTCCATCCTGTCCATTATCATCAAGTCTTCCAACAAAAGGACTGACATAAGTCGCTCCAGCCTTCGCAGCGAGCAATGCCTGATTTGCAGAGAAAATCAGAGTAACATTCGTGTGAATGCCTTCTCCGCTAAGAACCTTCACAGCCTTCAATCCCTCGTCAGTCATAGGTATCTTGATCACAATATTATCCCTCCAAGTAGCAAACTCGCGTGCCTCCTTTAGCATCCCTTCCGCATCCTCGCTCAGGACCTCCGCAGAGACTGCTCCATCTGGCAAAACTTCACAGATTTCATTGATAACCTCTTTGAAATCCCGTCCTGACTTCTTTATCAATGAGGGATTTGTAGTGACTCCATCAATAATGCCCCACGAAGCTGCTTTACGAACTTCATCGATCAAAGCTGAATCTAAAAATAATTTCATGAAAAGTTGTTAGAATGTTTACTGGTAGATTCTAACAGACCTAATCTCTCTAAATCAATAAATCCTTATATTCCTCTGCAATCTCAGGATGTGTTTTCCTTACATATTCTGCGAAAACTTTCAGATCTTCAACATCACCGTAACCTTTTGCCAAGAAAAATTTATACTTTTCAAAGATTTTTTTTGCAGACTCAGCATCTTGAGCAATTGATTCAAGAAGTTCGTTTGAGTACTCCCTTTCTTTCAACAGCTTGAAATACCAAACAACAAAAACCTCTTTATCAGATTTTGATGCATTTCGGAAAGCGTTCTCTAGGACTTCCTCTGCAAATTGTTCATTTTTATAAAATCGAAAAAACTCAAGAGCCCCTTGAAAATCAGTATTAGACGAGTTCCAAGCAGCAACTTCCAGGATCCGTTTTGTATAAGGCTTATTCTGATATTGTTCGTGAAACATCAGTAACAGAAACGGACCATTTTTTTCTATATTATGACCGACCATAAACAACAAATCTTCTGCAAATTGCTCGTCGGCAATTATTTTGAATTCTTTCATGAAAGTTTCTGGATCTTCATCCACCATTTTCTTGTATTCCTCCTCAGATTTTTCTTTTTGAGCAAGGTCTAAAGATTTAGTTTTAATTCCAGCTTTTTCGTCCAAAAACAAACTCAAACCTTCAATATTTTCAGGGATATTAATATGAGAACTAAATTCAGCTTCCTTAGGGTTTTTAAATAACAACATCGGTAGCGTCTTAGGATGGTCAATCCCCATTTTTTCATATAATGATGCCGAATTATTCTCATGTAGGTCTTGTGTATGTATGAAAATATTAACATCATTACCAACTTCTTTTTCTAAGTTTTCTAATGCTTTTATAGCCTTTGCACATCCTTTACACCAAGTTGCTGAAAGAACAATCAAAGTTGGTTTGTCCGATGTATTCACAGCCTCTAATTCAGCAGGACCAAGTTCCGGCAAAGTACTCTTCCTCTTCTCCATCTTTTCCGAAGAACCCGAACTAGGATCAATTTGTTTCTCCATCTTTTCAGGGCTTTTATAGACAAGCCTGTTTGTTTTTAAAAATGAATTCATCAAACAATTATACCAGAAAAAACTGGTGGGCGATAGTGGATTTGAACCACCGACCTCATCGATGTCAACGATGCGCTCTAACCAACTGAGCTAACCGCCCCGGAGGGAAAATCCAGAGGAAAGTTCCTTTCCTCAAGGATTTGAGTGTAGGGGCATTAGCGAGCTTCAGCGACGCTAACCGCCCAAATAAAGAACAAATTTCAAAAAGCGATAGTGATTTTAACCACAATTTATAAGAAAGTCTAGTTTTTCATTGAAAAAGACCGTACAATAAGCTAGAATTAACAACCGTAAATAATCAAAAACTTATGAACGATCCACAAGATCCAAAACAAGACCCGCAAGGGGATAATTCAGGAGGAACCCCTCCACCGCCTCCACCACCACCAAGTGGTGACTCATCTGCGCAACCAGCAGGAGGAACTCCGCCACCACCAAGTGGTGACTCATCTGCGCAACCAGCAGGAGGAACGCCACCACCACCACTACCTCCACAACCCCAAGGAGGAGCACCAATGCCACCACAAGGCGGATATGCACCCCAAGGAGGAGCACCAATGCCACCACAAGGCGGATATGCACCCCAAGGAGGAGCACCAATGCCACCACAAGGCGGATATGCACCCCAAGGAGGAGTACCAATGCCACCACAAGGCGGATACGCTCCCCAAGGAGGAGCACCAATGCCACCACAAGGCGGATATCCACCACAAGGAGGAGGATACCCACCACAACCACCGATGGGATACCCACCACAAGGAGGATACCCACCGCAAGGCGGATACGCTCCACAAGGAGGACAACCTCCAGTGGAAGATACAACACCAGCAAATTTTCAACTTGGAACAAAACTTCCAAAAGAATTAAAAGTAAAATGCCCAGCAAGCGAACTTAAATTTGAAGAAGAAACATTCGTAAAACTTCTTGCAGGTTCAATCTCTCTGTCAAAAGACGAGAAGAAAAAGATAGTTGAATCAGTACCAAAACTTAAGCAAGAACAGATAGACGAATTGATCCGAATCTTCGAAGAAGAAAAGCAAAAGTTTGCAGCATTATCAAAGAAACACGTTCCACAACTTGAAAAACTTGCAGAACAACACTATCAAGAATGGATGGAGCTAGAAAACGAAGTTGTAACAACTCAAAAGAAAGCTCAAGACGATCAACAAGCAGACGAAATCAGAAAAAACCTCGGACTATAAGATCATGAGCCGAGCAATCAGAAATCACACAAGAGTCGCTTCCAAGTAAGCGGCTTTTGTTTTTCCACTTCCACAGAGTCCTGAAAACCAGGAGGCGTTAACCTTGCAAAAAAGCGGTGCTTATAATACCCTAAAACTTGACCGAAAAACCTTACCCTCAAAATTTAACCAAAAATCCCTATGAAGAAATTATTTGCAATCGCGCTCATCTCAACACTTCTATTCACAGGATGTGGATGGAAAGAGAAAGAAGAGAAAGAAATAGAAGAGGAAAATATTTCAGTTAGCTCGGATGCAATTTTAGATGACATGATTTTTGAACAGGCTGTTAGTGCAAACAATGTAGGTAAATGCGAGAAAATATTAGGGGAATCAAAAAAACAAGAATGCGTGAATACGGTCGGAAGTTTGAATTTACTCCAAGAAGCAATAGTTGATTTAGATAAAGGAAAATGCAAAAAAATCCCTATTGAAAGATATAAGGAAAACTGTCTGGAAGAAATCGAAGCAGAATTAGGGCTAGGGAAATTGGAACAATTGTTTCAAGAAGAAAAACAAAATAATAAAGAAGTGGTCCAAAAAGCTTTAGACGAACAAGACGAGTCGATCTGTAATAAAGTGGTTGAGGATGAAGATGTAAAATTCACATGCAGGTACAACATCTTAATCACAAAAGCAGTCAAAGGAAACGATCAGGATATCTGTAAAGGAATTGGACAGGAAAAATACGAAGAAGAATGTCTTCTCACCTTGGAAGAAATCAATGAGGAAGAAGGAAGTATGGTTGATTAAGGGTTAAAACAAGTAGCAACAACTTCAATACCTTTCACAGAAGTGGCCTCATTGTAGACCTGGAATTCACACCGGCGAGTAACTGGGTTGGCATATAATTTTCCTATAGAAAATCTCCCCTGAGTACTTGGTTTCCACTTAGGAGGTATAGTTAACCAATAATGAGGGAGAACACTACAACTTATCACGACACTATCAGGAAAATCATCACACGCAGGAGTTTGTTGATTATAAACTCTACCAGCTGGCTCCACGGATATTATTCCACTGGTCTCAGGAGTATAAGTCCCTTGTTCGAAAGAAGGCATATCTGCACACTCCCATTCCTTATATCCACTTCTCACTAAAATCTGTCCATCAAAACATGAGACAGTTGCACCCCCAGGAACTATATCCCCTGTAAATTTAACATCGCCAACTACATCCAACGCAGCCGTAGGCTGATCTACGCCAATTCCAACCCACCCACTATCAATCACCATATCAACAGCATCTCCATGCGTTCGGAAAGACATCTTGTCGGTCCCCTGATGGTAGCCAATATATCCACGATCGGGATCCCCACTATCTCCGAAATTTATCTTCCCCAAACCATTGGAACCTGTACGCAGATTAAAGGAAGCAGAGTCATTAGCATATATATTTTTAATGAGATGAAAGGCCTCACCAAAATAAATCATTTCATCCGAACCATCACCAACATTTACAGTCAAAGAATCAGTTAAGGATACCTGGGGAGCAGAAAGCTGGATAGCACTGTCAGAATGTATACTAAGCGCATCTCCAGCACCAAAAACCTGTATTTGAGGATTGTTCTTCCCATTAAACGCTAGAAATTCCAAAAAACCTTCAACCACCGTCGCATCACCCTTCAATTTAACGTCGGCGCCGTCAGCAGTTATCGCTACGCCACTTTCACCATCGGAGGATATTATGACACCACCTGGATTAACTTGAAGCATATTATAATCCGATCCGCCCATTGCATTTGTAATAGATATCCCGTAAGTAGTAGCTATGGCTAAAATTTCACCTTCCGGAGAATAAATTACAGGCGTCGTCACCCCACTAAACGTCGGATGTACCAGCCCTCCAGGAGGAGCGACACTTGGATTTTCCCCAAAAGCGATGGTAGCTCCAAAGGTAAACAAAAAGATAAATCCAGTAATCAAACTAGATACAAAAGCATTTTTAAACATAGGAATAGGAGTTAGGTTTTTTCTTAACAACAATTCTACCACAAAACTGATTTGATCAATAATAAAAAACGCGATTTGCCAACCACAGACCAACCACTCATCCATCGAGCACCACGCACCACCACGACCACCAGAGCGCCACCTACTCCACCATCAAAGCATCTCGGACCTCAATATCAATATTATCTGGAACATTAGGAATAGTAGGTGACCAAGCAGGCCAACTATCGATTTCAACCTTATTTATTTCAGGAAGATTTTGAATGTAATTTTTCGCGTCTTCGATATCTCGACCCAAGATATGTTCCTTGATCTTATTTATCAAACGCGCACCATTCTCCAACTCAGGATCAATATTGAATTCCTCAATACCCTTGATGTTAGCGGTTATCTTGATTTTATTTTTGATAGTGTCTTTCTCAAAAATTCTATAAGTGATTGTGTCCTCATTTACCTTTACCAATTTCTTTTGTGGACTCTTCTTCAACAAAAGCTCTTTGGTAAGCAACTCAACCATCTCAGATTTGCTATAACACCAACCCGAAGCACTCAAGTAACCAGAAACCTCAAACTGATCGACCCCAGAGCCACTCGGCACATCAACAGGATTAACAGTCACATCACTAGTCCAAATAGCGCCTTCACCAATCAACAAAACATAATCCGCATCATTCAATTCGTTTTTGTTTCCAACCTCAATTCTAAGTTCATCCTCAATAGCTTTTATCAAAGCTTCTTTCAGCTTAGACCTAGCTGCCTCAATATCATCTTCCGAAACATAAGTGGTGTAATCAGTCACGCCACCCTCCATGTCAGCATAACTCTCGGCATACAACACATCTCTGCTCGAATCTTTCAAACCAGGTAAGAAGAAGTTTGTAGGACCAATATTCCCTCTCTCCCCAGCGATTTGGCCGAAGGCATCTTCCGCGTCTGCGACTACAAAAGCTTCGACTTTTCCAGGACCATCAGATGAAGAAGGAGGTACATCCACGCTCTCAGAAATTCTGAACACAATTCCTTCGTTGGTCTGGAAACGAGTAGAAGCAACCAAAGGCCACGAATATGAAGCGTTATTTATAATAGT
>Ga0233431_1003544_pt1 | contig 18466 bp, 20 predicted proteins | sample SI_118_April2016_FD_179867 | JGI IMG/M metagenome (GOLD analysis project Ga0233431, IMG submission 179867) | Seawater microbial communities from Saanich Inlet, British Columbia, Canada - SI_118_April2016_200_MG | ecosystem: Environmental > Aquatic > Marine > Inlet | place: Canada: British... | reverse complement strand
AAAAGTTCCCACTTGTGTAAAAAAAAAAAGTCGAGATAGGATTGTTAAAAAACATATTGAAGACATTTCTAATGGTGGTACTAGCATTTTCTTCCTTGAACGAGATGGAACACCTGTTGTATATAATAGGCTTTTTCTATCTGTTGATTCACAAGACAGAGAAGTTCTTTTTTATGACACGATTGAAAATGGCAACCATAAAGCTAATTGTATTTCTCACTGGGAAGAAGAAGGAAGGTTACGAGAGCTTCTATTGTGTGTAGCTTTCTCAACTTATATGGCGGACGAACTTGGTGTTTCTTATGTTGCACTTGCTGATAGAGAATTAAGTGAAGTGGGTACTTTGCTTGGTGGGCCAAAGAGAGTTTCCTTACCAAGAGAAGAACCAAAAGTAGGAATCCCCGCGTTGCATAGGAACAGAAATCCAGAACATGTTTATCAATCAAGACTATATAAAGAGAGTAATAGAATGTTTAGAGTTCTAGATCCCTGGAAAATGAAAAAAAGAGATAGATTATTTGAAGAATTTATGAGGGTATATTCTGCTCTTGAGGATAAGGGTTTTGATAGGCCACAAAAAAGATTTGATCAAAATGCTAATTATGCTCTTTGTTTGGGTTCAACTTTAATGAGAACTGATATCCCTTCAGGATTAAGAAATTATATTGAAAAAAAAACGCGAACTCTTCTACTAAAAATAGATCATTAATTTATTTAATTAAAGAAATTTTAGTTTTTTGCCTAATTGTTAAATATGGCTTTGTTAATCTTCTTTTTAATGCTGTGTCTTGTGTGAGTATTAAATGTCCTTCTTTTGATTGTTTCACCAGAACATCATCAACATGCCCTTGTGAAGGGATTTTTTTAATTCCTTTTACTTTAATAATACCTAATGCTAATTTTGCTGCTCTTTTAAACCTCATTCTTTGTTCTTCCATAATTTTTTTCAATTCCTTTACAGTTCCTTCTAAAACATAAAGATCATAAGTAAAATCAGCAATCTTTTCTAGTTCAGAAAATAAATCTATGTTCAATTCCGCAATAGCCATTAATGCATTCGTGTCCAAGATTATCTTCTTCATAGTATAATAGAATAATTTATTTTATATAAATATTCTCTTGCTAATCTTTCAAGGGTTCTTTTTTTCAAATTTTTCAAGAAAACCAAAATAATAAAATTGATCTCCATCAGTAAATTCAATTAAAAAGTAAGGAAAATCTAACTTCGCTAAAGCCAATATGTTAGCTTCAACGTTAAGTTCTCTTGTTTGTAATTCTTCAATTTGTTTATCAAACAATTTTTTAATCTCTTCTCTTTTTTCACTATTTTTTTTAACTAATACCAAATGCTTTTTCTTTAATGATTTGGCTTGATGAATATACTTGTCTCTTGATAAAAATGAAGATGCATTGAGTGATTTCTCATTTAATTCTTCAACCCTGTTTAAAATTTTATCTTCTTGTAATTTTAATTCTTTGTACTGTTCTTCTGCATGTTGACGTTGAATCTCAAGTAATTCTCCCATGTCTTTATTTTGTTCCTTTTCAGCCTTGGCCAAATCTTTGCCAATAAATCTATTAATCTGTAATAATGCTTCTTTCACGCTCTTTACCTTGAATCCTTCTTTAACTAATCTAAATTCTGCATTAACAAATTTGTCTGCAGAAAAGACTTTATCATCAAATATCAATAGGGGTAATAAAAATATTCTTTTGCGATTAGCTGTCTTTACATTAATTTCAAAAAAGATGTACTCTCCTACCCCTTGCTTTTCTGTAATTTTGTAAGGCACTCCTAATTTTTTTAACTCACCTAATCTCTCATTTAGTTCCATTAAATTACTATTTTTTTTAATAATTTTTAAATTAGAAATTACTAGCTCCTTATATGCTGTAACTATATTATCAAATACAAAATTTCCTGGTTGAAGAAGTTGGATGGAATTTTTTGCAAGAAGAGGATCAAATGTACACTTATCTAATTCGTACATCTTTTTATGTTTTTTATCTAACTTAACTGTGTAAACTCCTCCTTTTAAAGAATAATCTAATCTGTTCTCTTCCAAATATCCTATAAAAAACTGTTCAAATGATTCAGGATCCATTCTTTTTACCCCAACCAAAAATGTCATTGTCAAACTGATTAATCTCATCAGCAGTATTTTTTGCTTTAACTAAATCCTTGACTATTTTTTCATCATTTTTCAAATAAGAGTCAAATATTGAATGTTCAATACTCCCTTTATCTTTTAACTGTGATAAAACAAGGTCCATTTCTCCAACAGCTAAGGTAAACAAATCAATCTTCTCATATAGCTTGTTTAAAATGTACGCTTCAATCGTATTTTTAATTGCAAGATTATGGATAATCACATCACGTTTTTGACCAATTCTATGTACTCTTCCAATTCTCTGTTCAACACGCATAGGATTCCAAGGCAAATCAAAATTAATTAGTATATGGGCAAACTGTAAGTTTCTTCCTTCACTGCCCGCATCAGTACAAATTAAAATTTGTTTATCTCCTTTAAATTCTTGAATTACCTTCTCTTTTTCTTGTGCACTCATTGTTCCATTAAATTTAATTGTGCTAAATCCTTGTAACCTTAATTCTAATTCTAACATGTCTTGAGTATGTCTAAATGTGGTAAAAATAATTACTTTTTCCTGTTCTTTTTTAAGTAATTTTAACAAATAATCTTTCTTAGCATCTTCGCCAATCTGTTTCCCCTGATTGATTAAAGCCTTAAGTAAAATTACTCTTTTATCATCATCTAACGTTTCTTTGTACCTTTCCATTGCCTTGATACCTGTTTGTAAGGAACTGGTCAATTGTCTTGTGAGCATGATTAAACTAAATGTTAGTAACCCTTTACGGCGATATTCAAACGCCATTTTTTTCAGTTCTTCTTCAGACAAATTATCTATTGATTCAACATCTTCTCCCTTAATGGGTTCTTTTTCCAATTTGCTAATTTCTTCATACTGTTTTTTAATAAAAGAAATCGCTTCACGATAAAAGTGCATCTCTTCAGAAGAAAATTCTAACAAGTGTGTTTTAACAATCCTTTTAGCAAATTTAATCCCTGTGTCTCTTCTTAGATTACGCACCATAATTTTACTTAATTTTTGTTGCAATCCTGTACTGCTATTTATTTTCAATCCTTCTTTATCAGAAACAAATTCTTCAGTAAATTTAGCTTTTGTTCCAAGAAATCCTGGATGTAATAAATCAAGTAATGCCCATAACTCAAAAATATTATTTTGTAATGGTGTTGCTGTAAGCATTAAACATCTCTCTTTATGTAATGATTTAACCAGTTTATAATTTTGGGTTGAACTATTTTTTAACTTGTGAGCTTCATCAATAACAATTAAATCCCATGTTATGCTTTCAAGAACTTTTTTGTGGCGCGAAGTTTTTGCTGTGTCCATTGAAGCAATTACTTTTGAATTTTTGTATCCTTCTGGAGTATCTGCTATAATGAATTGCTCTGTAAATTTAGAACTCATTTCCTCTTGCCATTGATATTTTAATGTTGCTGGAGTAAGAATAAGAATTTTATTAGCTAATTTTCTCGCAATATATTCTTTAATGATAATACCTGCTTCAATTGTTTTTCCTAAACCCACTTCATCTGCAAGTAATGCTCTGTGTGAAAAATTGTTTAGAACGTGTAAGGCAGTTCTAGTTTGATGTTCTAATATCTCTATTTTGTCTGCATAAGTTGATCTAGCAATTAAATTACTAACTGCTCCAACACTAGAAATCCCTTGAGCGAGTAAACTTAGTTTAAAGTGTTTGGCACTTACTAATTCTTTTTCCGATACAAGGCCACTTGGTCCTTGTTGTAAATTTATCTTTACCAATTTTAATTAGAATAATGTTGTCATAGCTAATAACTGTATCTATATCTGTGCAATTTATAAAAGTTTGCTCTAAGAGTAGTTAGAAATATAAAAGAGAAAGAAAAAATTAATGCTGATGTTCTGCAGAATCAGCTTCTTCTTTAGTTTTATGAATTGTTCCCTCTTTATGTTCTGGTGTTGCATAAATAGTGTACAATTTTAAATCATTTTCAGAAGAGGTATTTTTAACATAATGTTCATTTCCTGCAGGAACAATTACTACATCATCATCTTTAAGATTAAATTCATCCTCACCAATCTTAACATAAGCCTCGCCTTTTTCAACCCTAATAAACTGGTCAATGTGTCCATGAACTTCTAGTGGAATATCCTCTCCTGGCTTTAAACTCATTACTACAAGTTGCATTTTCTCACCAGTAAAAAGAACTTTTCTATAGTTTTCATTCTCAAGTGTATCTGTTTCAATATTAGTTTTGTATCCTTTCATTTTTTATATACCTCAAATTTTTTAATAAATATTAGAAGGATTATCACCTTATATAGTTTATTGTTCTAAAAAACAAAAAAAAAGAAAAATTACTTTTTAAACATAGCCATTAATGGTTTGATAATAAACACTACAAATATTATTACATACCAATACCATGCCAAAGCAGTTACAGCACTCCAATATTTAGCAATTATGAATGCAAACGCTAACATTGCAATTTCATCAGAAGCCACATCAAGCACTGTAAATTTTTTCTTCCCACTATTTAATAACTGTATTAATCCCATCTTATTCCTCCTTTATTAAAAAATAGTTTAAGAGTATAATTTACTAAAATATAAATATTACTAAAAATCTTACTTTATCACACAACTTTATAACTGAGAACTATATTTTGTACCATATGACTACATTATTTAAAGATCTCAAATTGATTCCAGAGCTAGAAAAAGCGTTAGCTAAACAAGGATATACTGTTCCAACACCAATACAACTAAAATCCATCCCCGGATTATTGGAAGGTAAAGATTTGATTGGTATTGCTCAAACAGGTACTGGTAAAACAGCAGCATTTATTATTCCAATCTTGCAAAGAATGAAAGAGCAGTATCCAAGAAAGATTAAAACTTTAGTTCTCACACCAACAAGAGAACTTGCAGCACAAATTGGTGATAGCTTTACCACATATGGTCAATTTCTTAAATTTAAACATACTGTTATCTTTGGCGGAGTTGGTCAAGGAAAACAAGTTGAAGCTTTAAATCGTGGTATTGATATTCTTGTTGCAACGCCAGGCAGATTACTTGATTTGATGAATCAAAAAAAAATCAATTTGAGAGAAATAGAATTCTTTGTTTTAGATGAAGCAGATAGAATGCTTGATATGGGATTTATCCATGATATAAAAAAAGTAATCGCTAAATTACCTCATCAAAGACAATCATTATTCTTCTCAGCAACAATGTCTCAAAATATTAACAAACTTGCTAAATCATTGTTAAACAATCCAATTCATGTTGAGGTAACGCCACAAGCAACTACAGTTGAGCGTATAAAACAATGTTTGTTTTTTGTTAATCAACCAGATAAACTAAATTTGTTATTAGAACTTTTAAAACATGAACATCTTACCAGTGTTTTAATCTTCACCAGGACTAAACATCAAGCAAATAAAGTTGCTTTGTTTCTTAATAAAAATAACATCCCTGCTGACGCAATTCATGGAAATAAATCACAAACTGCAAGAACAAACGCAATTAAAAATTTTAAAACTGGTCAAACAAAAGTTTTGGTAGCAACAGATATTGCTGCTCGTGGAATTGATATTGATAAGATCTCTCATGTTATTAATTTTGAACTTCCAAACGAACCTGAAAGTTATGTTCATAGAATTGGAAGAACTGCTCGTGCTGGCGCTGACGGAACAGCATTCTCTTTCTGTGCGGCTGATGAAAGAAACTTCCTTCGTGACATTGAAAGGTTAATTAAACAAGAGATTGAAGTTATGGATCATAATTTTCATTCAGAAACTGCTAAAACTGCAACTGGTCTGGCAGCAAAACCTCCACCAAGAAGATCATTTGGTAGAAATTCTCGTCCTTCTAGGCCTTCTGGTAGATCTAAGTTTAAACCTAGAAATTCTTCTTCAAACAAATCGGGAGATAAGCCAAGAGATAAGCCGAAGGATAGACCGCGTGGTAAATCTAAACCAAAATTTAAAAGAAGAAGTAATTAATTGTCCTCAAATTCTTATTCAAAAACCATCTTATTAGACGGAAAAACATAATTCTCACTCATTATCGCTGTTTCTACTTTATTTATTACCGTAGAAAATTCTTCTGTTAGTTCAGAGATTATTTTATTGTAATCTAAATAACTCTCGCACATCATCTCTAATTCAATGTCCCAAGGACTAATTTGTCTTACTAAATGAATTATCTTTGAATTTTGTCTGCAATATTCTCTTAATTTTTTTTCATCATTCTTTGTTAAATTTCTAAAATAAAGAAATATCAAATTTAAGTGCTAGCCATATTTTTATGGAAACTATGGCTTCATTTGCAACTAGGGAACAAATATATTCTATAGGAAGGGGAGTAAGTTATAGAAAAGATTAGAAAATAATATTTTTCTCCCTTTCCTCAAATTTTTACAGTCGTGTTTATAAAGAAACGCTGTTTTTATTAAGTATATTATAGAAAATATATGTTATAAGGTTAAATAAATGGAAGAATTCAAAAAATTAGGACTATCAGATAAAGTAATTAAAGCACTAGAAAAAAAAGGTTTTCAAAAACCGACTTTAATTCAAAAAATGACAATTCCCCTTTTGTTAAAGGGAGATAAAGACGTTGTTGGAAAAGCTCAAACAGGTACTGGAAAAACAGCTTGTTTTGCCTTACCAATCATTGAAAGAATTTCTCAAGAATCAAGAGATATCCAAGCGATTATTTTAACTCCAACAAGAGAGTTAGCTCTGCAAGTTAGTAAGGAGATTGAATCTTTACAGGGAGAGAAACGATTTAGAGTTCTAGCAGTATATGGTGGAGCATCTATTAGGGATCAAATGGACGAACTAAGAAGGGGTGTACATATCGTTGTTGGTACTCCTGGAAGAGTTATGGATTTGATGAAGAGAAAAAGATTAAATTTATCAAATGTTTCTTATGCGGTTTTAGATGAAGCTGATGAAATGTTGAACATGGGTTTTGTTGAAGATATTGAAACTATCCTGTCACAAACTAATAAAGATAAAAAAATGTTACTTTTCTCTGCTACAATGCCAAGAGCAATTTTAAAAATCGCAAAAACTTTCATGAAAGATTATGAATTAGTTGAAGCTAATGATAAACAAGTAACTGGAAAATTAACTAAACAGGTTTATTTTAATATCAATTCAAGAGATAGAGTTGAAGGGTTACACAGAATTATTGATGTTACTAAAGATTTTCACGGTATTATTTTTTGTAAAACAAGATTAATGGTTGATGAAGTAACAAATAAATTAATTGACGCTAATTATGCTGCTGCAGGCTTACATGGAGATATTTCTCAAGCACAAAGAGAAAAAATTTTAGGATTATTTAGAAAAAGATTAGTACATATTCTTGTTGCTACTGATGTTGCAGCACGAGGTATTGATGTAACCGATTTAACTCATGTAATTAATTTCTCCTTACCTCAAAGTCCAGAATCTTATGTTCACAGAATTGGAAGAACTGGTAGAGCTGGTAAAGAAGGAACTGCAATAACTTTTTTAATTCCTTCAGAAAAAAGGAAATTAAAATTTATTGAAAGACTTGTTGGACAAAATTTAATTAGAGGAGAACTTCCAACAATAAAAGAAGTAATTGAACTTAAAAAAGCTGGTTTACAAGAAAAATTAAACAAGATTTTGACAAGTGGAGACACTAAGAAGTATGATGACATTACTAAAAAATTACTTGAAGAAAATTCTCCTGAAAAAGCAATTTCTGCATTACTAAAATATATTTTCAAATCTGAAATTGAACCTTCAAAATATAAAAAAGTTGCAACAGTTTCTGGTGGTTCAGACCGTCCTGGTTTTAGAGGTCGAGATAGACCTTCTCGTGGTGGAAGAGACCGATCAAGTAGGGATAGACCAAGTAGAGACCGGCCAAGTCGAGATAGACCAAGGGGGCGATCAAATAGTGATCGGCCAAGTAGGGATAAACCTAGAAGAGATAAGCCAAGTGGAGACAGATCAAGTAGAGATAGACCAAGGGGAGATCGGCCAAGTCGAGATAGACCTAGAAGCGACAAACCTAGCGGTGATCGACCAAGTTCTGCAGGAAGATCTCGTGTTTTTTCAGGAAGAAAAAGTTCAAGAGCAAAGCAAAGTTCTTCTGAAGGCACAAAGGTTAAGAAACCTAGAAGGGACAGATAATTTTTTAATTTAATTTTTAATAAAAAAATAAAAAAAAGTTAAGCAGCTAATTTTTGTTCTAATCCTTGATAACCCATAACAATTTCTAACTCTTTTCCTTTATTGTCTGAACGTTTTAACTGCTCATCAAGATATCTTAGTGCTCTTTGATGTACTACTTCAATACCAAAATCATCTCTTGTAGGCTCATGATGTCCAAGAACAACTATTTTAACATTTGCTGCTAATGCTGTTTTTACTGCCCATTCGTATGTGCTATGTCCCCATCCTGTTTTTGGCATTCCTACTAATCCTGCATATTCTTCAGGAGTATACTGTGCATCATAATAAAGAACGTCTGCATCTTCTGCTAATTTTACTAATGTTTGGTCTAAGACTCCAAAATGTTCCGTGTCTGTGGCACAAACAAACTTTTTTCCACCAACAGAAATTGCATATCCTAGCGTTTTTGTTTTTGGATGGTTTAATTCTGCAAAACTAACAACTGCATCTCCAATTTTTATTTCATAGGGTGCCATTCTGTTTAATTCGCCATCATATTCTTTATCACATGGCATTTCTAACCACTCAACAGGAAAATTTGGAACTTGTTGTTGCCCTTTAAGAACATCAGATAATCTCATTCTTGGATCTGGTTTACCATAAAAATAAATTTTTAATTTGTTATCACCAGAAATAAAAGCAGGATCAAAGAAAGGAAATCCCTGAATGTGGTCCCAATGGTAATGTGTTAAAAATAAATGAACTTCTCTTTTTCTATTCAGATCAGAATCTAATGGGTTTAAATTCTGATCAGAAAATAATCTTTGAATTAATATTTTTCCGAGTTTTCTAATACCACTACCAGAGTCAATCATTATCAATGGAGAATCTCTTGCTTGAACTTCTAAACAAGTAGTATCGCCACCATAAGTTCCGGAAACGGATAAAGGTTGATTTCTTAAAAATTCTTGTACTTTAGTTTCATTTACATCTTTCCCAAATAGTCTTTCAATCCCACCTTGCCTTTGGATTGCTTCTATCAAAGCAAATTCTTTTGCTCTTACGTCCTCTGTAGTTAAGGGTGAGGGAATACTTCCTTGAACTCCCCAATATTTAATTAACATAGCTAAATCTGATTCCATTGTTCCCCTCCAGAATTAATTACTTTAGGGTAGGGGTATTAAGAATAAATACTTACGCCATATATTACATATATTCCAAGATCATTTGATCTCCTTTAAACAAGCAATCCAAAATATTCTTGTTAAAACCATTATTAAAATCAAAACTGTTGCGGCTAAGATCATTAATGGAAATAATGCTTCCTCGTTTGATGTTAAATAGATCGAATATAATCCAATAAAGATTAAAACTAAATTAATGAATAATACAATTAATGTGTAATAAACTCTTTTAATTCCTACAGAATAAATCTTTTTGAAGAAATTCTTCCAAAAACTAATATCGATAAATGCAAATGTGACTAAAATAAAATAATACAATACAAAAAATGCCCAGAAGACAATCTGTAATATTGACGAGAAATTTTGAACTTCTAACTGTAATCCTAATAACCATTTTAATGATAGGTATGCTGTAATAAAGAAAGGAACTAACAACACAAAAGAGGTACTTAAAAATTTTAATGCTAGTTTAAAATAATTTTTCTTTCCAAATAATCTTTGGGTTAAAATCCAAATGCTTCCATTTAATACTATAAATATTCCTGCTAACCAACTAACATAATACCATATGTATCTTACCATGGATTTGTATCCTTTGTAAATTGGAACAATGTCTTCCATGAATGGTTGGCCTTCTTTGATACTCTCTGGATCAAAATTAGCATCTTGTAAGGGCTCAATAACCGTTTTAGCATTTTCAATAATCTTAATTTGATAGTTTATAGAAACAAAAATTAGCAAAACAATTAATAATAATTGTAAACCAATTAAAACAAAGAAAAGTCCTTTATTCTTTTTGATTACTCTAATAGTTGAGTTAAACCCTCTTTTTAAAAAATCCATTGTATTTAGAAATTCATGTGCCTTTATATAATTTACCGACTATCTTTAATATGGCCTGGCCATCCACGCATTATCCCTACGGGATCTATATTTCTTGTAGTAATCTTCACGTTATTACCATTAAAGCTAAATTCTACTACTTCAATGTTATTTTTTCTAGCTTCTTCTAATTTTTCTATGATTTCTCTTTCATGTAGTGGACAATCCTCTAGTCCAAGCAATTTTTTAAGTGTCATTTTCAAAAATTATGGTGGTTTATCCTCACAATCTTCGTGATTCTCTTCTATCTCTTCATAACCTTGCATAAATCCGTCTTCTTCATTGCTTAGGACATCTTCTTCAACAAGTTTTTTTCGGGCTTTTTTTGAGTAAATATTTTCTTCTTCAAAAGCCTCTTGCCAACTGTCATCATCTTTCATTTTAACATATATTAAAAAGATTATACTTTCTCCAATAAATTTACATAACATTTAAATACAAATACCTTTCCCCCATAGTATATAGTGGGTATATGTTTACTACGGGGGTTGTAAAAATGGAATATCGAAAATTAATTTCGTTTGGAAAAAGCAGTTTTGTTGTGTCCTTGCCAAAAGCTTGGGTTGTTCAGAATAAAATGAAGAAGGGCGATTTAATTTATTTTGAAGAGAGTGGTCCCAATTTAATATTAACCAATAATAAAGATGCAGCTAGTAATGAGGAAAAGGTTACAGTAATTAATGTTGACGGTAAAGATGCAAGATTGATTGATCGTGAAGTTAGTTCTGCGTATATTCAAAATTGTCGTATGATTACCCTTAAGGGTAAGGAAATCAAATCTAAAGTTAAGGAATTACAACAGACAATACAAAATTTAATTGCTCTTGAAGTAATGGAACAAACTCCTGATAGTATTGTTGCTAAAGATTTCTTAAATATGGACACTGTTTCTGTTAAAGAATTAATTAGAAAAATGGATATTGTTTCTAGAACTATGCTAGGAGAAGTCTGTGAAATCTTTAATGAAGATAATTATGAGGGTATAACAGAAAGGGATAAAGACGTTGATAGACTTTATTTCTTACTTTATCGTACTATTTTGTTTAATTTAGAAAATCCCACTCATGCTCTTAAAAAATTCAACTTAAATATGGTTGAGTTAAGTATGTACTTACAATTTGGATTTTATATCGAAGGGGTTGCAGACGAAACAAGGAGAACTGCTCGCTATTTAAGTAGATTAAAAATTTCTCGAGCAGATAAAAAAGAAGTTGAAGGTGTGCTCAAAAAAATTCAACAATCTTACCTTACGACTATGAAGGCAATATATACAGATGATATTAATACTGCATTTAAGATGTCCGACCAAAAGCGGGATATTAACTTACTCCTAGATAAGATTGAAGAAAAAAGTGCTTCGGTTGAATCCTTTGGTAAGGCTATAAGCAGAATGAGGACTTTAGCTAGTCATGTTCATAATCTTGGAAGAGTGGCATATACCCTAAGTAACTATTAAGCAATAGTAAAAACCACGAAACATTTATAAATGAAATATCTCCCTTACATTAGATGTCGGTAGACCATGGGCTAGAAAAGGTATTAAGAGCAACACTTGGAGATCAATTCAAAAGATATGGTCAATTTAATGTTGTTAATAGTAGAGAAACTTCCCATGCTGATGTTCATCACATAACTTTATCAAGGACAAAAAGAGCACATTTTGCCTTAAAACATTTTAAACCAGTTTTACTTACTGATGACCTTGCTTATGCTCATAAACATAGTCCAGATAGATTAGTTGCGTGGGAAGCTAAGATTTTTCATTGGCTTGCTTCAAAAGTAAAAACTGTTGGAGATGATGGAAAAGAAAAAAAACCACTTCTAGTTCCAAGTTATTATGGTCATTCTTTAGATCATCGGGCACTAACAACACAATTTATTTGTGGTGATAACCTCTCTTCATTGTTATTAGCTGCAACTTCTACTGAATTTGAAAAAATATTTTTAGGAGGTCTTGTTGATGTTGCAAGATTGAATGGTATTTCTAATGCAGAAGGCAATAAATTATATTCTAACGGTGCAGAATTTAATCTTCAAGGAAAGCTTTCTAAGAGGGAAGAGTTTGAAGGATTAAAAACTAATTTAGCCAGAATCAATTATTCTTTGACCAACCAACCTGGTTCTACTACCTTTTCTGTCAATTTAATTGAACAACAATTAAGAGGAAAAGGAATTGATTTGGATTCTCGATTAAGAGAACTAAAAGAAATGTCTGGAGCATTGAATGAACCCCTTAGTGTTCAACATAATGATTGTAATGGGAACAATATGGTTGTGCCACCAGATCGACGTTTTTCTACAAGATTTGTTGACCTTGAGAATTTTGGAGTAAATGGATCTACTGCAGATCCAAGTAGTTACTGTATTGTTCTTGGAAGAAGTAATAGTTCAAATCACGTTTTTGGATTAGACAGTTTTCCTCAGTTAAGATATGTTTATCATGCTTTTGAACACGCATATCGTTCACAAGACCCTGATTTAGTTAAACATTTACAGGGCCATCTATCTACTTATCAAGAATGTAATAGTTTCAAGAATTATGTTGGTAATATTTTAACTCAAAGAGAAGATGCAGATTTAACTCTTGCTTTTTTTGACAGGGCAATTAAAAAAACAATTAAATTATCTGCTGCCGCCGCAAGACATCAAGATTTTACTGACTCAACACACGATCCTATTGCTGATAGTAAGCAGGCAAATTGGAAAGAAGATATGAATGGTTTGTTTAGAACCGTATCTGGATTAAGTCAAGTAGTTAATGACTGTACTGATCCTGAAGGAGTAAGGAACTATTTTTATACCTTAGGAGAAACACTTAATGATGTAGGATATTCAATACCTAGCGGATTATTGGATGAAATAAAATCCGGATCTGTTGGTGCACGTATAGTTGCAAGCAGACCAGACCAATATCGAAAAGAGGGATAAAAAAATAACAAAAAAAGAGGGTGTTAATGATAAAAGAAAATAAATATTATTCTTACAATGTTGGATTGCTTCCTAAAGGATGCCAAATGTGCGTAAAGGGAGAGAAACTAGTTTTGTTTGTAACTGGAGTTTGCCCCCGTAAATGTTTTTTTTGCCCTGTTTCAGATGATAAATATGGTAGGGATGTAATTTATGCTAATGAGCGTCGAGTGTTTACTTCTGAGGATCTTATTAAAGAAGCAGAATTAATGGATGCAAAAGGTATGGGCATTACTGGTGGTGATCCTTTAGCAAAATTAGAAAGAACAACTCGTTTTATAAAAAAACTTAAACAAAAATTTGGTAATGAATTTCATATCCATTTATACACTTCATTAAATTTAGTTAATGACGATAATTTACAAAAGTTGTATATGGCTGGTTTGGACGAGATTCGTTTTCATCCTGATTTAGATTCAGACAATTTTTGGAAAAAATTGAACTTGGCAACAAAATTTCCTTGGGATTTAGGAATAGAGATTCCTTTGATGCCAAATAAAGAAAAAGAAATTAAGAAACTAGTAGATTTTATTCAAGGAAAAGTACAATTTCTTAACATGAATGAATTAGAAGTTGCAGATAATTCTCAATCAAAGTTATTAGAGATGGGATTTGAAACTAAAGCACAGTTTAGTTATGCCGTTTTGGGATCTTTAGAAGTAGGACAAAATATTCTTAATTATATTAAAGAAAAGGAGTACTCATTACGTGCACATGCTTGTACTGCTAAGTTAAAAGATGCAACTCAATTAACTGAAAGAATTAAACGTGAAGGTAAGGGAGCAAAAAAAGCTTTTGATATTGTTGATAAAGAAGGATTATTGACTCGAGGTGCCCTTTACTTGAAGGAATTAAAACCTAGTGCTGGATATCGAGAAAAACTAAAAACACAAGTTCTAAGTGTTTTCATTGAAAAACTAAAACCATTGATGGAAGAAGTAAAAACAAAGTTAAAGTTAGAAGATTCTGAAATTTTTTTAGATGAAGAGAAACCAAGAATTTTAATTTCTAAAAAGAATGTTAAAAAGAATAAGAATCAACTAAAAAAAATGGGATTAATGCCAACAATTGTTTTAGAATATCCAACTGCTGATCAATTAGAGATTGAAGTTGAATTTTTGAATTAATTATTTTTATTTTATTTTATTTTTTAAATTTTAATTTGTCTCCAATCTTAATTTCTGGATGTTTCTTTGCTAATTCAATCAAATATTTGCCTTTCTTTAAAGAATTCCAAAAAGTAAAAGGTCGAAAATCATTCTTAATGTCAATTACTTCTTTTTCTTTGTTTAACAAAACCACATCAATTGGATAAAACACAAAAAACATGTGTAAAGATATTTTTCTCTCTTCAGGAAAAATCATGATTAAATTTTCTTTTTTCTTTCTAAACATTAATCCTCGAGCTTGAGAAATAATACTCTTACAAACCAGTTCATTTTTAGAAATAACTTCTTTGCCTCTTTTAATCATAATATTATCTTAACTCCTAGTTATTTAAATATTTCTTAATTCATTAGTTTAATAAATGAGTAAACTTTTACTATTAGAATGAATGATGACATTGTAGAAATTGTGGCAGAGTTAGAAGTTGGTATTGATGTTGGTAAAGAAACTGTTATAGGATTACATGAGATGGAAACTAAACTTCACGCTATTTCTGCTATTTCTGCTCAATTTATGGATGAAGGAGAGTTTGTTGAATTCTTAACAGATGTTTCAGAATTAATTTGGGATCTGTTTATTGACCTTAAAATGAAAGAAGATGGCGAACTCCACCTCGTAGCAGAAGAACAAGCAGCAAAAAAACTTGGTAGAACCTGGTCATTAAAACATATAGCTAGGGTTAAAACACAGATTCGAGAAGAAACAGAACATGAGAAAAGAATAATTCAAATTATTACAGAGTACATGGAAAAAATAAATAACATTTTTGAAGATAATAAAGAAGAATTTCATGAAGATGCACAAATTCATGCTTTATGTCAAAAGATTCATCGACTTTTTGCTTTCTATTTAAAATTGTTTAGGAATGAACTAAAACGCTTAACTACTCTTTAATTATTATTCTATTTTCCAGATCTCATCCCCTACATAATGAATGTTTTTAATGACCTTTCCAGTTTTTGCTTCTCTCATTTCTTCAGAATTCAGTAAAGCAATCCCAACAGAAAGTGGCTTTTTATTATTTATATCTACAATAACAATAAAATCATCCTTGTCAATCCCTTCATCAATCTCTGTAATACCAGGACGCATAATGTCTGCCCCATTTATCACAAATTTTATTGCACCCATATCAACAGTAATTTTCTTTAAAACCAGATGATTCTGTAAATATTTTAATGTTGGAATAATCTTATCTTCATAATAAAAAAAACTAGGTTCTTTGTTAACTGTAATAAACTTTTTATCTTCATCCTGAAAAAGAACAACTTGATCTTTCTTACTCAGCTCTAAATTATAATGAGCAAGTTGTTTGTTAATTTCCCTTGCCTTTAATGGAGTTTGCTTCATTTTAACTTCTTATAACTTATCCAAATAAGTAATGCTAAAACAATTCCTAATAAAACAAATTTTAATGTTTCATTTGCATGTCTCCAGTATCTTAATGTTCCGTACAAAATTAGTAATATCCCACCACTTAAAATTCCTACACTAACAGCATCTTTTTTAAGAATTATTCCTGTAACTATAGCTAAGATTCCAACAATAATACTAACAATAAAAACAATCTTATCATGACCTGCAAATATTAATTCATAATTAGTGTAACATTCTTGTTTGTTTTGACAGTTTCCTTTAACAACTGGTTTTGCTTCATTATTATCGTGACTTTGCCACCTTGCTCCAGAATTAATACATTCTTCCTCATTATCAATCTCATAAACATTTTCTGGACAATAATCATTCATTTTTGGAGCATCATGAAACACTTCAATTCCATACCCTACAAAAAGTGCAAAAATTAAAGCAATCGCAATTGCTAATAGTACCTTCTTTTTTTCCATGGTATTACAAATTCCTTATTCTTAATAAATCTTTTTAATCATACTAGGTGATTTTAAATATAAAAAAATAATTTTTAAGAATAAACGTATTTGATCTGGAACATTACTGAAGATGCTGAATCACCATGCCCAATATTAATTTTATTTTCATCTTCTAAAATAATATCTTCTCCTGGAATTAGTGGTTTTCCATTAATGAATGTGCCATATTTTGATCCAACATCTGCAACAGAATATCTTCCATCATCTTGTTTTTTTAACTTTAAATGTTTACCAGAAATCATACTAGTAATGTTTTGTAAATAACCCACTTCAATTTTATTTCCATTCATTCTAGTCCATTTTTTAGTAAAATCTAATGAAAATTCACGGCCAGCCCTACCAATCTCAATTACATCTCCTCGTAGAATATGTTCATTGTTTAAGTTATGAGAAACAAATACGTAAAGAGTTGCACTAACTATTTTTTGTTCTAGTTCGACTTCCTCAACATCTTTTTTCTTTCTAAATCCAAACCATTCCATTTTTATTTCACCAAAATTCCAACTTTCCCAGGCATTGCTGCCTTTGCTTTAACATCTTCAGAATCATCCCCATTAATTATTTTGATAGGGCAATTAAATTCCTTTTCTAAAAACTCTTTAGCGTCTTCCATAACTTTTGCTTCTTCTTCCAAAGATGTAACTAATGAAGGTAACTTTGAAACATCTTTAACTAATCCTTGAACAATTTTACTTATTTCCTTACCTTTCATTTTCATCTGTTCTTGTTCAAGAACTTTTCTCATTATTTCTCCAAGATTTCTAGTAACCTTAATCTCGTTAGAAACAATATTAAACAATTCATAAAGCCAATTTTTAGCAATAAATAAAGTGTATTCTTCTGGTTTTTCTAATTTAGCTAATTTTAATACATTTCTCATACCATCAATTGTTGTTCTAACTAGTTCTTCTCCAGAATTTGCTTTAAGACTAATTTTATCTTCATTAACTTTTGGCCATTCTGAAGATGAAACTAAATCATCATTTCCAATTAATAAATTAAGTTCTTCACTAAGATGCGGAGTAATTGGATTAATTAATTTAAACCAAGTGTTAAGAACTTCTAAAATTGTTTTCTTATTCTCTCCACCTCTACGAAGATACCATCGAAAATCATCATAAATTGTAAAATAAACTACTGAAGCTAATTCTCTTAAATTATATTCCTTCATCTCATGATTGATTTTTTTAATATGTTCATTGACACGAGAAATTAACCATTCATCAACAGAACTCTTTTTTCCATCAAGTTCTTTTAATTCCTCAACCAATGTGTAAATTCTTTCCAATGTACTTTTGTAGTTGAAAACAATATCTTCAGTCCAAACAACATCTACATGTGCAGATCCAATATGTGAATAATAAAGACGCATTCCATCAACTCCATATTTTTCAACCGCTTCTGGAATTGGAACTGCTCCTCCTTTACTTTTAGAAATCTTACTACCTTTACCAGTAACCCACCAATTAACAAAAATACCTCTTGGCCATTTCTGTTCTGGTAAGATGGCAACATGATTCATTAAGAAAACAGGAAAATGTACTGTCTTATGTTCCTTTCCGCCAAGATTAAGGTCTAATGGATAAAAATAATCAAACTCTTCTCTAATTTCTTTCCATTCATCCTTTCCTTCACCCTTTCCAAGAAGAACATAATCAAAAAACTCTTCAGTAAGTTCATCAACTTTTATTTTTCCAGAATTGGTAAACTTTGAAATTGTATAAAATGCAGGATATAATGTAGAATCACTAATTGGTTCAACTGTCCATTTATCATCAAATGGTAACTTGCTACCTAACCAATTTCCTAGCCTTGAACAAGCTCTATCAGAGAACCAGTCTAAAACGGATGAAATATTATCTTGATACTCTTTTGGATAAATTTTCATCTCTTTTGCTTGTTCTTTGCTTCTTTCAGTTAACTCAGGATCAGAATATCGAATAAACCATTGGTCATCAATTCTTTTAATAATTACATTGCCACCGCATCGACATATCACTTCTTCACTAAGATCATGGAAAATATCTGCACTACTTTTTTCAATTAACTCTGCTTTCATTAATTCTTTGGCTTCATCTACTCTCTTACCAACAAATTTATCGCAAGTATCCATCATTACACCAGTATGAAA
>Ga0233431_1003543_pt1 | contig 18472 bp, 17 predicted proteins | sample SI_118_April2016_FD_179867 | JGI IMG/M metagenome (GOLD analysis project Ga0233431, IMG submission 179867) | Seawater microbial communities from Saanich Inlet, British Columbia, Canada - SI_118_April2016_200_MG | ecosystem: Environmental > Aquatic > Marine > Inlet | place: Canada: British... | reverse complement strand
TGAAAACAACTATAATGGCAGGAGGTTTTTTATTTTTGTAGATACTGCTTTTTTTCTGTATAGTATCTGATGGTGGAGTTTGCCTTACTGCTGATTCTATATATAACGTAGTTGCGATATTGCGATTCTGAAAGAAGAATCGCAATATCGCAACTACGTCCCTCTCTGTTAATGGGTTGTGGAGCAGGCATGATGGATAATTTTTAGACACGACCTGAAGGAGCAAACCGTTTCTGATAATAATCATGCATCAAAGATAAAATCTGGGCTGTCTCATCAATGCGATTGAATATCCGAATCCCCTGTTTATTAAGATCCCAAACGACCTGGCTCTCACGGTGAGAATGATGGCTGCCGATGATCACCGGAAAATCCAATTCTGTTTGCAGTTCATTAAAAAGCAGGATAATCTGTTTGCTGAAGTCATTCATGAACAGCTCTTCGGGGGACGAACTGTGATCTACCATCCCAGCATTTCCCAAACCATGAAGAACCAGGGCGTCTACTTCACTTGATGTGATGATCTTTCGTGCCATTTCCACCAGGTTTTCAATGGGGAATCCCAATCCGGACGCCCCGATATCAACTGGATTTCTGGTGGAAGCTCTCGGAGGCATACCTAAAGATTTCAATATGTTTTGCAGTTTCTGGCTAAGTTCCGGAACGATCAACCCTTCCTTTTCGAGAAAGTCCGAAAGTATCACTCCCCATGATCCACCTACGGTAATGATACCAACCCTGCGGCCTTTCATCAGGGGGCGTTCCGTCAAAGCATGACCTAATGGTAAAAGAAGCTCCATGGTTGGAGAAATAATAACACCCAGCTGGTCGAGCACACCTTCGAAGACCTCTTTCCTTCCTGAAAGCGCCCCGGTATGGCTACGTGCTGCTCTTGCCGATCCGGGAGTTACGCCAGCTTTGTATACCACAACCGGTTTTTTACGAGTTAGCTCTCGCATCACTTCCCTGAATCGCTTTCCGTCACGCACAGTTTCAAGATACATCAGAATACCTTGCACTTCAGGATCATGATAGAAATGCTCTAAGAAATCTGATACGGTCAAATCACATTCGTTCCCAGTGTGAATGAATTTTCCAACCCCCATTCCCTGGTGTTGTCCGGATTCCAGCAGATCGTAAAAGGCAAAACCTCCCTGGCAAACTGCCCCAAGACTGGTTGGATAGATATGTTCTGCAATTCCGGCAGAGGCATTGAAGTCAGCGAGAAGGTTAAACGTCCCGCTGATATTGGGTCCCAATATTCTTATGCCGAAAGATTTAGCAAGCTCGACCAGTTTCTTTTCTTTATCGATCCCCTCCTGATCTTCGAAAATCTCACCGAAACCTGCAGTAACCAGTGTAATCCCTTTGACTTTTTTTTCGCCGCAGGCTGCCAGAACCTTTTCCACAGACTGCTCCGGAATGGTGAAAACAGCTAAATCGACTGGTTCCGGTATCTCCCTTATATCTTTGAATGCGGGAACATCATAAACCATTGCGCTTTTTTGATTCACCGGAAAAATATTTCCTTTATATTCTGAGGAAAGCAATCCCTTCATTATCATCGATCCCCATGACGAGGATCTTTCGGTTGCCCCAATCACTGCCACTGATTTGGGATTGAGAAAAACATCCAGTCCGTCTTTGTTATTCAATCAAATCTCCTGAAACATTTAGATAACGCACACTATTGCATAGCTTTGTCTGGCACGATTTTTTTAACTGAATAGCTAACTTACCAAAAGTGATGTGAGTTGTCATCCACCATGGCTTAATCCTCGTTCACTGCGCTTGGGGATCCTTAAAAAATAACTTCACTTAATCTGTTTGAAAAAGTCCCAAAAGCCGGACATTTTGCAGACAGAATGCCGAGTAATTTTTGAGCCAACCCTAGGCTATCATTGCAGGGGATTGATCAGTGAATTCAACTGATTTATCCAATTAACTGTGTAAACCAATTCCAAACTTATATTTGTTTTTCATTGAGCCTTTAGACACAGCTTTTTGGCTTGGGCAACCCGGCGACTTTAAAGGCCTGTTTAAATGGACCTTTAGGGAAAAGCTGATAGAGTAATTGGGAAGCTTCCTTTTTATCAATTCCTTTTTCTGTGGCTACCAAATTGAACAAAATTTTAAGCATTGGAGCTAATCCGTTGGTTTCATAGTATTGTCTCAAAAGCCTGACAACGTCCCAATGATTTTGCTCAAGCTCGATTTTTTCCAATTCAGCCTGGTAGATTGCCAATTCCTCACTCCAATCCGAAAAATTTACCAAATATCCGTCTTCATCTTCCAGAATTCTGTCTTTAAAGCTGATACTCATCTAAACCGTTACCTCCCCTCTTTTGTGAGGGTGCAGATTAATTGTGCGAATATTCAATGAAGGAGGCTGAAAACATGCTGCCGGTGCGGAGCCAGGTAAAAGACATTAATAGGTGTACTTGAATCCGCTCGATACCCAGTCATTGAAACCACCGGTCATGTTATGGACGCGTTGAAAACCAAGCTGCACCATTATACCCACTGCTTTTCGACTGCGATTCCCGCTGCGGCAGTAAACAAGATACAATTTGCTCCGGTCCAGGTTTTTTATCTTATCGAAAAATGAGGGGGCCCTGAAATCAATTAAAATCGCTTCTTCAATATGCCCCTGCTGAAACTCTGCAGGTGTTCTAACATCGAGAATGACAAATTCGGCGTTGTTACGATTCTGGCTGATTAATGTCGCCACCTGTGCCGTATTCAGATTATCATTAGCAGGCCTGATATCTGCCGATGCCAAAGCAGCGCCGAGCAGCAGAAATATAATTAATATGACAACACTCTTCCTCGCAGTCCTGAAGTTCATAGTTCCCTCTTTATTAGATACGGTTCACTGAATTCAAACTTGTTCTAGTGTGACGGTTTGACTTTCTATCAGTTCGATTACCATGACCGGTCGTTTAAACCTGTCGTCCCGGACGCAATATTGAACAGATCTGCGCCTTGATGATTGGAAAAATTAACCCCCTTCGAGTTCCATTTTATTGACATATTTGACCCAGTCTCCTCCATAATGATCTTCAGCGACAACACGCAGGGGGAATCCGTGTTTTTTCGGCAGGGGTTTACCATTGACCGCATAAGCCAGAAACACCTTTCCGGATTGCACTTCTTTCATGGTAAATCGATACGAGCTGCTGAATTTGTCGGCATCTCCGGAAAAGGTAATATGCATCACGTCCGGGCCCGCACCGACTGCCTTGAGAAACCGGCCCATGTCCAGGCCCTTCCAGGTGCCATGCTGGGCAAAAAAGCCAGGACAGATCATCAGTACATCCTTCTCAACGGAAGAAAGTGCTGTTATTTCAGAATAGGTTAAATTCTTTTTTGAGTCCACCTTCCCCCTTATTTTTAATCGCCAGTCCTTTTCTGCAACTTTAAATAACGTTGTTCCCATTGTTTGGAATTCTTTCAAATCGGTTATTTCAAGATTCCTTGTATCAATCGTTCTCGGGTGCTTTCGCAACAGATTCGCAACTATGGTGTTTTTTGGCAGGATGATTTTCTTAATCCTGGCCAAGGCCGTGGAGACCAGGCCAAAGCCCGGTGACAACCATATTCCCAGCCCGGTTGCAAAACCAACCGTTATTTTCAAAAATTGCTTGCGGCTATTCATCTGTCTATTTGAGATTCGGGTTAGTGGGTCTCTTCGCTTTGAGGTTAGCGAACAACGAACTCCTGTCTTGAAAGTCAGGCTATCAAATAAATATCACGCTTTTATCACAAGCTGGTATCTTTTTTAAAACCTTTCATCTCTGAAAAAGTTCCCGGGATTGATCACATTCCCTGATTTCAGAAAATCCTTCAAGTGTGACAACAGTTGCAGTGTCCGGTCCACCTTTGATCCAATAGGTCATATAGATGCGCCTTCAAGGTAGATTTTATTTGATACACGGAAACTATATAAAGCCGTAACTCTATGTTAAGTAAGCCAAAAACCGATACGCCCTCTCTTTTTGTGTTGCCTAATAATCAACAGACCGTTTATTAATATACAGTCTGAGCATTTGAGTTCTTTAACCGATTATTTTACAGGAGATACATATGGAGATCGAACAGGAAGAAAAACGGCTGGTTGCGGCTTTCGCTGAATACGCAAAGAAAAACGGTGAAATAAAAACACAGGAAGATGGAACCGAGATCATCATACCGGAAAACGATTGCATCCGTTTTTCAATTATGGGCAACTTTGTATCGGTTTCCATTGCCAAAGGTGAATCACCTGAAAAATGCGCCACCATTGGAATCGACTGTTTCCGGATAACTGAAAAGCTACGATTTACCAGCCATACTCCTTTTGAATTCGATGATGAAGATTGGGAATTATAAGGTCTGGATCCCTTCAGACAGACTTCTTCGCTCCAACGATGTTTCATTTATAGGCCTCTTTTCTATGACCATTCAGGGTTTTCCACTACGTACACGCTAGTGCTGGCCACGGGATCAGTATGTTTCAGAAAATCATCGACCGTTTTCCCTACAAGCTCGATCCGTTCATCAATGACCATTGATGGAAGGTATTGGGGGGGTAAAATGGTGGATATTATCTAGATGTTATTATTGGGTATACAGGTTGGATGGTCGGGAGTCAGCCCATTCTGGAGCTATTTTTTGGAAACTATTTTCGTTTTGAGTAATTTTTTAACCGTTTTCCTGCTTTCATCGATTTCTTTCTGAAGGTTTTTGTTGATACTTTTTAATTCAAAAGTACGTACTTCCACAAGGTTCTCAAATTCTTCAAGCGTTTTTTGCAAGGCCATTTCAGTGCGTTTACGTTTTGTGATATCCCGCAAGATCGATCGGCTTTGCAGAATGTTGCCTTTGGTATCACGGATAGCTGAAACCTTTAGAAGTACATCGATTATTCCACCATCCCTTTTTTGTAGTTGAAGTTCCGCACCATCAATGTACCCGGTTTTCACAAATTCTGGAAAAATTGTTTTTCTTGCATAAATGGCGCTCTCGGGGGTGTAGATGTCAAAAATCTGTTTCCCTACTATTTCCCCCAGAGTTTCAGTGGCGGTCCTGTTACATTCGATAATCTTACCTGTTTTAGCACTGACTGAGAGGAATATGTCCGGAGCATTCTCATAAAAATCATGATACTTTTTTTCCGATTTAATTATTAACGACTGATTATGCCTGGTGTCGGTAACGTCATTGTTTATGATCCACATTCCAGTCAGGGTACTCAATTCAACAATCCCGATAGCGCTGCAGAGTAAGTATTTTTTAGTCCCATCTGGTAGTTCATTGGTGATCTCGGATTTAACCACTCGATATCCAGTTATAACAAATGATTCTAATATTTTGACCATTTGAGGGGTTAATTGAATAACCTCCGTAAAAAACTTTTTATTAAAGATCTCGGGTGTTTTTTTAAATCCGTAGCCATCAGCAAATACCTCATTGCACTGAAAAAGACTGGAATTTTTGCATATCAGGTCAATTTGCTCTTTAGCGGGTACAGTAACGGATACGCCAGGCTCAATCGAAAAACGTCCAATACCATCCGTACAGAGATCAAAAACGTCATCGGGCCATTTCAATACCTTATCCTGTGTTTTAAAATATTTAATGAGCTGTTCCTTCAATTTTACTTTACTGTCCATTTTTCAATTCCCTGATGATTTTTCCAGAAAGATTGATAATGTATCAGTTCGCGGATCAAAAACTCTAATATCAGATTATTTGCAGCACCAAGCTTGTATCACGGCGTATACTATGAATTGCTGATATAAAATTATTGAAAAAGACTCATTTATGACTGCATCAAATTAGTCATACAAAAAATACCTTCTCGTTCTGAGGGTAGTATATATGGTACCATAGAAAACTCGGTTCTGCCAAGTAAAAAGCCAAAACAAGATTATTGAAAATCCAACCAATTTTATAAAAGTCCTTCCCAGCCCAGTTAACAAAATATTTGCTCAATGCGAACAAAGAACAATAAGTGAAACCAACAATACTTCTTACGATAGTTCATCTATCCTCTTCTCATAACTCTCCACCAATATGTATACTTCTAGTTCTTTGATAAAACATGACTCCTTTTTTCTTTGACAAAACATCCCCAACTTTCAATACTCTATTTATGGCAACTATCTGATAATCAATGTTGATTAAGGGTTGGCTCAAAAATTACTCAAGTGTTTCCCATTCAAGTGATTCCCATTTGTGTTAAGGAATCACGTTGTTAGTGATAAGGAAACACGGCGCTGAGGCATTTTGTCTGCAAAATGTCCAGTCTTTATGGGAGTTCAGGGTCGGCTTATCAATTCGTTCACCTTCTGTTTGCAAAATGTCCGGCTTTTGGGACTTTTGTAAAAAGATTCAGCAATGTCCGGTTAGGTTTTTGCAGAAAGCTGAATGATGAAACCTGGATCGAGCTTATAAGGATTTACTAGATTTTCTTAGTTTAGCGTAGCGAAAATGAGCCTGTTTGAGAGAGGTACGAACGAGTTTGGCGGTTTTTCGTGAAGCAAACTTAGAAAATCTTTAAATCCTTATGCGCAGAGACTGGTTTTATCATTCAGTTTTTATTTTGCAAAAACCTAACCGGACATTGCTGAAAAAGATTAGGTGAAGTTATTGATAAACGATCCCTATGCGGACAGATTATGCCAAGTTATTTTTGTACGATCCCTAAGGAAAACAATGAAACTAAAAAAATCGAAACTTATTGCGAAGCATGGGTATAATACTCCGCCGCTTGCGGCGTCGAGACTCGGTGGAGATACCAAACTGGCAGCAAATCTCGTTTCGGTGAGTACCGTCATTTCAGCTTTGACGATCCCAATCTGGCTGGGACTGCTTTCCTGACAGATATTGTAAATCTGAGTCAAAAAAAATCAAATGAATAACTCATTTGCTGCACTTGAAAAATTCTTGGCTTAGAAGTTGTCCTAATTTGGATTACCCACAGGGTGCTAAAATAATGGAATGGTTCCTCCCTTGAAATAGAAGTAAATAACGGGAATTTGGATTTTGGAAGCAAAAACTAAGGAAAATAACAGATCACTCGATTTTAAAGGGCTACGGAGCAGGTATCACAAGAAATATGAAAAGTATTTGGGGACATATTTCTAAACTAGAAAGTTAATTTTAAAAAAGCATTTTCCTCTTATACTCAACAAACAGGTGATTGACGATTTCGGTGTCCCATACTGTATAGGGCGGGGGCGGCTGGAACCCTTCTGCACTGAATAGTTTCACAACATCGTTGGAGGAAAACCCCTTCTCTTCCTTTAGCCACACCACATTTTGTAAAATCAGTTTAATGTAATGGTCGTCTAGAGCTAGTTCTGATTGGGCCTCCTCCTCAGAAGGTGTCGGGATTTCTATACCCGACTCTTTTTTCAGCTGGGTGCTTAAGAGAGAAGTAATGATCTTCATTTGCGCCTTAACTTTGAACAGTTCTGACTTTAATTGTTGGACCTCGTTTTTCTGTTCTTTCATCATCTCATAGACGTCTGATTCAGGTCCAATTGGAACATCGTCTCTTTTGTTCTGAATATGATCCAATAATTGGGAGTCTTCCTCTACCTTGGCCAGTTCCTCCTCCTTTTCTTTTGTCTGTGTTTGGATAAACGCTTCAATATCGGTTAATGACGGTTTGTTCTTCATTGGGTTTCCTTTTTTATGTCTTGGTTTTTGATGAAATAATGAATTTTACCGCTTAGGGACCGTTCAAAAATAACTTCACTTAATCTATTTGTAAAAGTCCTAAAAACACTGGACATTTTACAAACAGAATGTGAAGTAATTTATGAACCGATCCTTAGGTCCGTCATCGATATTTAGTCGAATCGTCCGGCAACCCGCCTGCTTTTACCAGCTCCTTTATTTCTTGCGCCAAGGTTTTAATTTCTTGTGCAGCCTGAGCAGCATTACGGAGTTCCGAGACCGAGTTACCATAAATCAGCGAATATTTGTAAGCTACACGATTGGAGAGCGGTGTTTTTAAAATCCCCATTTTGTAATTACGTTCCAGGATATCGACCAGTTCTTTAGCCAAAACAGTCCTGGGCTGGATACGGCTCAAGAGGAAGTAATGTAAAAGTCCCGGGTTCAGCTCCTTGGCCTTTCGTACCAATTCAACCGTTGATTTGGTGCTCATGATGTCTAATGGTGAGTCCTGCACAGGCATAATAACAATATCAGAACACGCAATTGCCATCGCCATCACCTCATCAGCATGGGGTGGTGTATCAATAAAAATATACTCGTACTGGTCTTCAAATTTTCCAAGGGTCTCATACAGGTTGGAATAGGCCACAATGGTATGGACCAGGTTGTCCTTCCGGATTTGCAGGGTATCATAACTGCTTCTTTGTGGGTCTGTATCAATCAATAGAACTCGGTCCCCCTTTGATGCAAATTCGATCGCCAGGTTGATGATGGCGGTGCTCTTCCCGCACCCCCCTTTCTGGTTGGCCAGTGTAATCACTTTCATTGACTTTAGAGTGTGCGGTTTATGGATAATAATAATAATACGGTTTTATCCGAAATAGGTCGTCCAATTACTGCTTTGGACGTTCGTTTATTTTATACAATGCTTTGTTCTAGATGATAGGAATTTCTTATTTTGAAGTCAAAAAAATTTTTTTGATGGAATCAGTATATTAAATCATTTCAGCGGGGCCTTAAAGACAACTACGACAACACTACTTTACAAAAAGTGATACGTCAAATAAAGGATTGGCTATGATTTTATGTAGTTACAGCAAGTGTTGCAGCTGATATGGAAAGTATTGAGGGGTAATTCGGAATCAACGATTGTAACATCGAACCAGGTTAGAACACGTCTCGGCGGATACATTGTTGACTTAAAAAATGCTGAGGAAAAGGTCTTCAATCATTCCGTTTTGCCCGGACAGATAATTTATCACTGATAAATTACCTCGTCCGGTTTTTTTTTGCTTCAGCATGGCCCATGAGGAAGGGGAATCCCTTATCTCAGCTCTTTACTCGAGAGCTTCAGCAGTTGTCTGGCAACGATGAGATGCTGGATTTGACCTGTTCCTTCAAAAATGTCTGTGATTTTGACATCTCTCATCCATTTCTCAGCGAGATATTCCTGGCTGAACCCCATTGGACCCAGCAGTTCGCAGCATTTTTGAGTGATTTCGGTACCAATTTTCCCTGCTTTTGCCTTACACATGGAAGCCTGCAGGCTGTTTCGAATTCCGGCGTCAGCCATCGCTGCCGCCTGCCAGATGAGCAGTCTCATGGCATCGATCTCAGCATCCATTTTATAAAAATCTTTTTCCATGGCGCTCAGGTTATTTGGAGATTTCTCATAGTCCAGCGTGAGTCCCTTTTCTTCCATCTTTTCCTTCGTAAATTCCAGGGCAGCTCTCGAAACGCCCAAAGCCATGGCAGCAACGGTAGGTCTGGTGTTGTCAAAAGTCTGCATGACGCCGCCAAAACTCTTCTTCTTACTGATTTCCGCTGTCCCCAGCAGATTTTCCCTGGGGACTCTACAATCTTTTAAGACAAAGGTTCCCGTGTCCGAGGCCCTGATGCCGAGTTTGTGCTCCAGGTATTCCAGCTTGAAGCCGGGGGTATCTTTTTCCACCACAAACGATTTGATCCCGGCTTTCCCGACGCTGGGATCGATATTCGCCCAGACCACGACGACATCGCATCTATCGGCGCAGGTGACAAAAATCTTTTCGCCGTTAATGACCCATTCATCCCCGTCAAGCACGGCGGTGGTCTGGACAGAGGCAGAATCAGATCCGGCTTCCGGTTCCGTGATCGCCATGGCCGCCCATTTTTCGCCATATTTCTCTTTCTGTTCCGGGGTTCCCACTGCAGCGATAGCGGCATTACCCAGTCCTGCCCCTGGAATAGTCATCATCAGGCCCAAATCCCCCCAGCACAACTCTTCAATCGTGATCACGGTGGTCAAATTACTATAATTCGGCTTTTTATCCTTCTTCCCTTTTTCGACATTCTCGGGCATGGCCTTGGATTTCTGTTTTCCGCCGCCGACAAGGCCTCTGAAAACTTCCAGTTCTTCCGGGTAGACATGCTCTTTGTCATCATATTTTCGTGAAATCGGTCTGAAGACATCCGTCGCCAAACTATGCATCATCTGTTTTGTCTGCTCGACTGCTTCCGGTAATTCTAGACTAATCATAATATTCTCCCTGTTTTTGATGGTTTTAAGTGTTAGACGGTTGCCATTCCTTCAATGATGCTGATCCCGCGGCCGTTTCGGTAATATCGCTCAACCGGATACTCTCTTGTGTAGCCGTGTCCACCCAATAGTTGAACACCGCAATCAGTTACATACATAGTTTTTTCACCCGTATAAAACTTTGCCAGATAGGCTTCCCGTTTGGCATCTTTCCCGGCTTCGAGCTTGGAGGCAGCATTCCAGGTCATCAGCCTCATTGATTCAACTTCATAGGCCATCTGTGCGATCATAAACGCAACGGATTGTTTATGTACGATGGGCTCTCCAAATTGAGCTCTGCCTTTGGCATATTCCATGGCGAATTCATAGGACGCTTTGGCAAGACCTGTTCCGATGGCTGCCATGCCGATGCGGCTTTTTTGCAGGAACTTGGCGTAGTCACACCCCTGTTCGCCACCCAACCTATCTTCCGCGGGGATTTCACAGTTTTCCAGGCTGATTTTATATGTCTCGAGTGCATTCAGTCCCAGATTCCGTTCCTTCTCCCCAATCTTCAAACCGGGATTGTCCTTGCCCACGAAAAACAGCTGATTTTTGCCTTCAAGGGCTGCCGCAACCAGGATGCAGGAAGCTGTTTCTGCCAGGGGTACAAAACACTTTTCCCCTGTGATCAGGTAAGATCCGTTTTTCTTCTCGGCTCTTGTGTCCAAAGCGACCGCATCAAAACCAAATGTGGCTTCATTGATAGCTAAGGTGGCGGCTGAATATTTCTCTGCGCAAAGCAGCGGCAGATATTTGGACTGCTGCTCTGAAGTTCCCATGGCGACCAGCGGGCTGATGACCAGTGACGGCAGAGTGGCCTGGATGGCAAACGCCAGATCTCCATAGGCCAGTTCCTCCAGAACAAGTGCGGTGGTGATCGGGGAGTCTTCCATCCCAAATCCACCAAATTCCTCTGCAACCATTGAAACAGAGGCCCCGAGTTCCCAGGCTTTCTGAATACCGTCAGCCGGAATCTCACGTTTCTCATCCATCTCATTTGCATTGTCAGTGACAATGTTTTTGACAAGTTTTGCAACTTCATCTTTAATCATCTTCTGCTCTTTTGACATTTCCAGACTGAACATGATCTCCTCCTTGTTAGATAATTAACACCATTAATATGATGAACTGTTTAATCTCTATAACTTTTTACGATATCTCAGCGGTCTAGATTTTTCTGCATTTAGCCTGAACTGAATTTACCTATCGTTAAACTTGTAAAAAGATTGGGCCTTTGACATTCCAAAGTCAAGCAGTACTGATTTAATTGATTGATAAGGCACAAATTTTCAGCAATGTCCGGTCAGGCTTTTGCAGAAAGTTGAATGATGAATCCAGGGTCGAAGCAGACCCAGACGTGACGGGGGCCGTTCTGCAGATACTGTCCTGTAATAGTGCAAGGGTTATTTAATGACAGGTCTTCTGAAACCTGCCACTGAATGGATTACTTCCAGAAGATTTTTGACGATTTTCTTTCGGGCAGGCGATGAAACCGATACTTTGGATAGCCCAGCATCATGTTATGAAAGCCGGGCATTGTGCTGCGCATAAACCGTCTTTCTTGCATTTGTTTTCATCAATCTGGATCAAACTCATAGCTTACCGTCGTTTTGAGGTTGAATGTCTGACTATTTTTCTTCTTTCATCTGTTTCCAGAGGTAGCGCAGGGCATAAAGGGCTGGAAGGTAATAAAGCAACGTAAACACAATTATTGCCCGGGTCGAATTGGACCATGCATCAAAATAAATCCCCATTGGTAAATCCCAGAGGTCTGTGATGAGCCGGATGAGAATCAGTATAAACAACATGCTTCTGTTTCTCAGCGCAAACGCCAGGATGAATGCAATACCGACAGCGATATTCCGGGCAGCGTAAAGAATTGCCGGAGCGGTTACTCCCAGGGCGCCACCAAAACCCGGCATCAGAGACGGCTTGAAAATGGCAACATACGGTCCAATGAACATGGGCAGGGTTTCAATCACAATAATAATGATCAGCCAGATTGGAAGTGATTTTTTCATTGCGATTCTCCAGAAAAGTTCGCTCTTGACACCCATGTTATTAGAATCTGCATCTTCAAGGCAAAAAGGCACTGTCCAAATCGCAATCGATGACCCATCTTTCGACCGTTTCCCGCTCCTGGTCCGTCAGTTGATCGGTGATTCTCCTGAGAATCATCTGCCTGGATTCCTCCCGGTAATCGAGTCGTTTGTAGCTGACCTCCTCGCCGTACATCTCTGTCACGAACGCTTTATCTCCCTGCTTGACGGCTGTTGTGTTCGCCATCAGGTAGTTCAGATAGGTCGACTTCATCAGCTTCAGTATATAGCGGGCAAAACCGGTACTTTCGGGAAAAGGGTGCAGCTCTCCGGTGCCGTCCCAATGGTCCGCCCGCTTCGTCAGCCAGTCGATTAAAGCGGGATAGGCCTCCAGCATCTTCCTCGGCGCGGGATCCACAAACATGTGGGCCTTGAGTCCGCCCAAAAAGATGGTATCCACCACACAGGGTCTGCTACCCAATAAAAAAGGTGTTTCAGAAAGCTGTTTCTGGGCTGCGACTAAAATACCCTCGTACTCCTCTTCTGTTTTCTTCTTTTGCTGGTCGGAATCTAAACCGTTGGCCCGGCAGGCTTTTCGTCCGAAGGTATAAACGGCTTGCGCCATCTGCTCAGCGACCTCGGCGGACGCGTCGGGCATCACCTCTTCCAGCATCGCTTTCACGACCACTTTGGCGGATTCCTCAAAATTCCAGCGGTAATGCACCATGGTTCTGGAAAGCCATTCGTCCATAAATTCCTCGACCAGATGCACCAACACGCCGAGAGGTCCTGTCGGCACCAGGCGGCGCAACGGATAACGGGCGTCCATCATCGAAATAATCGGAGTGGTGTCGTTTATCATCCAGTTCTCAGGGGTTTGCAGAACGGGTATTTGATGGGTCGCCGCACGTTTTTCAACCAGCTCTGTATTGTCGGGTCTTTTGGAAATGTGACGCCAGGGTACACCGTAATAAATCAGCGCACTTTCAAGCTTCAGGGTAAAATAACTTCGCTGGGTTCCGTATACGGTGTACATGTATTCCATAAGGCCTACTCCTCTGGTTAAAATGTGAGCTCCTCAATTCAGAGCACTCTCTTTTTCTCTGATGTAAGTCATGACGCCTTCTGCTGTCGGAATCGCCAGCAGCTCCTCCCGGACCTTGGCGTCCCTGACGAGGCGGACAACCTTGGCGCAGATCTTTAAGTGGCCTGAGCTAGAGCTTTCAGGGGCGATGATCAGGAAAAACAGATGTGCGGGATTATTGTCCAGCGAATTGAAATCAATTCCCTTTTTAGAAAGGCCGACAATGATGTGGATCCGATCCACCTGGGAGATTTTGCAATGAGGAATCGCTACCCCGGAACCGATGCCGGTTGTTTTCAGCTTCTCGCGCTCCAACAGCAGATTGAGAACCTCAGTTTTGTTGTCAAGCGGCGTGCTTTTTGTAAACACATCCACCAGGTTTTTTAGAATCTCCGGCTTGTCCCTGCCGTCGACTTCAAGTGAAATGTCAGACTCACTCAGACAATTCGATATTTCCATAGTCAATCATCTCTTTATGTCACTATTCACCATATTCTCGGCGGAGCAAATGCTGAACAGATACCTCTTTTATTGATTTTAACTTCAGGGTGATCGTTTAGTATTTAACAGGTGACAAAATATATACAGGTAAGAAACTTGCCTGTCAATTTATTTATTTGCAGTTTACCCCCTCCTGCCGGATTGAAATTCCAGATGAAAATTTGTTAAAGGTCGGCTCAAAAATTACTCAAGTGATTCCCATTTGCGTCAAGGAATCACGTTGCTGTGGCATTTTGTCTGCAAAATGTTCAGTCTTTATGGAACTTTTGCGGACAGATTATGCCAAGTTATTTTTGTACGATCCCTAAAGATGGAAGAGTGGGTTGAGGGCATGCTGCTTTCTTCCACATTATTAGTTGACAAAGTACCGCTGTTTATTGAATCTATGTTTGACAGCAGTTAAATGAATTATAAGTGGTTTGCTCTGCAAGTGTCGATTATGCATGACCATGCGAAAACAATGAAACCCAAATTGTGAGGAATCTGATGAGAAACTATATTCTGGGGGCCCTCTCCGGAGTGGCTGGGGCCGCTTTATACACGCTGGCACCTGCTTTGGCCTGGTATTACTGGCTCATGTTTGTTGGTGGTTGTTTTCTGATCGCTTTCAGTTTCGATGTTATCTTTGGTTCTCTGCAGGAACACCAGCAAAGGGCTGCCTGGATGGGCGGCTTGCTGTTTGGCGGCCCCGGTGTAGTTTTACAGGCGCTGGTCTGGGGATTGGGGGTCTGATGGGAAAAAACAAGATGACTTTTGACTTTCCATTGGGAACCATACCCAAAGGCTTTGTATACCGGGATCAAAGCAAACGGTATCCCTGGTGGGTGAAATCGGTGGACAAGATGACGACCGAAATCGATGAATCTATCTGGGAGCGGAAAGTCACCGACCAGATTCAGATGGGACTCTTTGGGGATCCTGAAAAAGCCAAGGAAAAGGCGAACGAGTCTGTAAAAAAAATCGTGGCGCGGATAGAAAAAGAGGTCCCGGGCAATCAGCTGAAGGATCTGGCCCTGCATTACGCATCCACCACCTTTTTTGCAGCGGGTGTGTCCATGTTCGAGGGCAACTTTATTACGCACATGTTCCCGATCATGGAGGCGGTGAGCAAGGTGATTCATCCACCGGAGGAACTGGGTGTGCCCAAGTGGCAGGGCAGCCCGCAAGAGGCATCCGAGATGGTTGAAATCGCAGCTATGCAACTGGGTGCTGCCCAGGTGGGCTTTACCTATCTGGAACCCCGCTTTCTCGAGCATAATGTTGATGTTGATCCCACAGTGGAAAAAATCAAAACAACTCCAGAAGGTAAGGTCCTGATTCCTGAACATTTGAAGTATGTCATTATGGTTGCCGGGCAGGCCCCCCTCGAAGCCATGAAGCATGCTCCCAGCCAGATTGGGGATATGGCTGACAGAAGTGGTTATGAAGACCGACAGATGGTCTGGTTCAGAATGATGAACTTCATCAGGGGTTTGGGATATCAAGCCAAGCCTATTCCCGCTGCGATGCCACCGGGGATTCCCTTCGGACTGATGGCGGGTTTGGGAGAAATGGGACGCATGAACCGCCTGATTTCACCTTATTATGGTGGAGCCCTCAGGATCGAGGGCATTTTAACCGATATGCCCCTGGCCCTGGACAAACCCATTGATTTTGGCCTGCAGGAATACTGTCGTCATTGTCAGAAATGTGCCCGGGCCTGCCCGGCCAAGGCCATCAGTTCTGAAAAAGAGTCTACCTGGGAACCCCAGAGTAATTTTTCACTGAAGGGAAGAAAACTGTGGTATGAAAATCCCGAAATCTGCTGGGAATGGACGGGTCACAATGCACATTATTGCAGCGCCTGTATGTTTGCCTGTACCTGGACAAAAGACGATCAAACCTTCCTGCACACACTGGCCCGGATTTCCGCAGCCAAACTCCCCTTTCTTGGAAAACCACTGGCCTGGCTTGACGATTTGTTCGGTTACGGTCCGGTTGCAAGGAAAAATATGGGGGATTGGTGGCAGAAGAAGCGACCGACCAAGGGAGCCAACTCAAGACGACGCTGATACTAGGGGGTGGGGACGTAGTTGCGATATTGCGATTTGTTAAACAAATCGCAATATCGCAACTACGTCCCCACCCTAACATTTAACACCTGAAGGGAGAATAGCAATGAGTGAACAAGTATACAAAGACATGATTGAAGTTATGAACGTACGAAGTATGGCTATGGGGGGAGCGTTTGGGGGAAAGGATATTCCTGAATATTATCGACTGGTTAAGGTGCTGTTTACGCCTGAAGAAGCAGAAATTAACAACGCCATGCCCGCGAAAACATTTTCTGCAGTACAGTTGGCCGAGGTCATGGGACGGGATGCGGTGGAACTGGAAAAAACATTGAAACAGATGGCGGATAAGGGGCTGTGTTCCACCTACCTCAAGGGCGAGCTTCGGTTGTTTCGAGCCGCTCCTTTCGTTCCCGGTATTCTTGAGTTTGTCTTCATGGACGGATCGACCACCGAGCGGGATAAGAAACTGGCCAGGCTCGTCCTGGAATTCAAGCAGGCCTGGGAAGCAGAATCGCCTATGGTAATTCCCTACCCCATGCAACGCGTGATCACGGTCGACGAATCCATAGAGTCCGGACATACAATTCATACCTACGATCAGGTCAAAACCTATATCGATGCGAATGAAGATATTGCAGCTGCGAGTTGTTATTGCCGGCATGCAGCCATGCTACGTGGTGAGGATACCCATGGTATGCCGATGCAGGTCTGTCTGTCGTTTGGTAAAACTGCCCAGTACATGATAGAAAGTCGCGCTGCTAGAAAACTGACCCAGGATGAGTCATACAAATTGCTGGAAGAGTGCAGGGACGCCGGACTGGTTCATATGACCCACAACACCACCGATAATGTCGGCTATCTCTGTAACTGTGACCAGTGGCACTGTTATGCGATCAAGATGATACTGAAGCAACCGAAGCCCTCAGCGGTTTTTAATTCCGGATTCGAACCGAAATTTGATGCGGATCGCTGCACCGCCTGCGAGACCTGCCTGGATCGCTGTCCGGCCAACGCGCTGGTAATGGGTGACCAGGATGTGCCTGAAGTGGATCTGAATCTCTGTTTCGGTTGTGCTGTCTGTGCGACGGGCTGTAACGATGAAACCATCACCATGGTCGCCAAGAAGGAAGGTTACGAACCACCACCCAAAGATAACAACGAACTGATGCAGAAAATGTTTGCTGCCTATTCGAAATAGGTCCACCCCGGAAACAGGTTTCTGCTTACCATTCAAAACTCAAGCAGACGTTGGTGAAAAGGGAGAAAAACATTGACCGGAAGAAGCAAGCAAAGAATTTTTTTTTTTTGGGGGGGGGCTTTCGTTACGCAATAACGTCGTCTGTCCCCATTCCAATTGTAACGTCATCTTCTGCCTTCTATCGCTTTTTGTAGTCTCGTGAGTTTTAATCCTCCTGGTTCCCACATTTTGCAGCTGCCTATCAGATTTTCCAACCCTTTCATATCATCCAGGTTTTCAGGAAGGGGCGCCCTATCTTTTCCCTGAACTACGATAATACCCTGGAATACTTCCTGGCTCATGACCGTTAAAAGATGAGTTAGGTGAGCACACCCATCTATACCACCGATTTTTTTCCGGACCTCCTTGATAAATCCACCTTTTATCTCCAAGCCAATAATGTTGGCCATACTCTCAAGTGTAATTTTACATTCCTCATGGGGCACATGCAGCATTTCTGCTTCAGCATCTACAATTTCCATTGTTTTTCCCCGGATCAATAATCGAATGACCAGATGATGAATTGGACCTGCGTTTTGCTTCATGCCAGCTTGATCATAAACAGCCTGGTATCTGTCATCTCTTAACTCACCTTCCACAATAACTGTATCGTCATCCACAACATATGTTTTCATATCAATCATTCTACTATGAGCGGCAGAACAGGTTATCATTTCTTTTAAGCGCGACATATCTTCATACTCCTGAGTTTCTTTTCTTTAAGTGGCAGTGAAGGTGGAAGGTGGGGACGTAGTTGCGATATTGCGATTTGTAAGAAAATATCGTAACTACGTCCCCCTCTTTGACTGGATGAATATCAGAAGGGATGTATTTCGTCGAGGGCTGATTTAGTGATAAATAGTAGTTGCCAGCCTGAAGCGATACGGAAACATGAAGCTGATTTGATCTATTCGAATCTGCAGGCACATTTATTATAGTCGAAAAAATTTGACTTCATGAGCACCATTTCCTTTACAAAAATATCCAGGTCAACGCATGCAGGTTAACCTGCGATTCGGCTAATGGATTCATTCTTCCTGGCATCTTGCAGTACACCGTTTGCGATCTGAATGCCGAATCCACCGATGGAAAAGATGCAGGTATATAAAATGGGCAATTGAGTTATTATCCTATAATTTCAATAGTGAAGGTTAATGTTCACTTTGGCATGAACTTTCCAATAAAATATCGATTATGAGTCAGCAATGTCCGGTTAGGTTTTTGCAGAAAGCTGAATGATGAAACCTGGATCGAGCTTATAAGGATTTACTAGATTTTCTTAGTTTAGCGTAGCGAAAATGAGCCTGTTTGAGAGAGGTACGAACG
>Ga0233431_1003542_pt1 | contig 18483 bp, 25 predicted proteins | sample SI_118_April2016_FD_179867 | JGI IMG/M metagenome (GOLD analysis project Ga0233431, IMG submission 179867) | Seawater microbial communities from Saanich Inlet, British Columbia, Canada - SI_118_April2016_200_MG | ecosystem: Environmental > Aquatic > Marine > Inlet | place: Canada: British... | reverse complement strand
TAAATAATAAATAAACGCAATGTTTAAAAACACTACTTAAAAATAGTCAAAGATGGGAAATAGAAATGTTAATAAATGGTTTTATATTACTTCGATATATAAAAAAGGTGTATTGGTAGATGATATTGTCTAAAGATGAAGCGGTGTGCTTAATAGTTGGTCTGGCTAAAAATAATAATATCTCTTCAAAAACAAAGCTAAATAAATTAACAGCAAAATTAAATCAATTCTTAATTCCTGTTGATATTAATTTTTCTCTAAATAAATATGGGTCATTTAATGCTGAACTATCCAATTTAAAAGACAACCAATGTATAGAACAATATGAGTATGAATGGTATAATAAAAAAATGGTGGGGTTTAAATTTAAAAATCCTAACGGAGAACATATTTTTAAACAAGCCATTAAAAAATTAGGAGAAATTATGACTTCTGCTGAAATTCAACATTTAAGAGAAGAGTTCTATGAATTAAGTCAAATATCTCCTTCAGAATTATCTGAAGATGAACATAAAAAATTATTAGTTGATGTTGATGATAGGGATCAACTAATCAATAGGATTAATTTAGTAGTTTGTGAAATGAATGATTTATATTCTGATATAAACAAATTAAATGACGAAACATTAGAAGAAATAAGATTAGGTGCTCTTATTGAATTTTGTTATTATCTCTCAAAATTTTTAAAAGAAGTTAGGTTTAAAGACATAGAACATAGAGGTTATGGTTTTGAAGATCACATGTTTGATTATTATTCTTTACGTTTACTGGAAGAATATGCACCGATTATTAGAAAAGAATTATCTAGCAAAGTAAAAAATAAAATACTTATAAATAAGTTATATCATTATTTTATTTATTATCCTAAAGATAGATATCCCTTTTCCTTTGAAAATAAAGATTTATTTAAAATAATTGCAAAATGAATAGAAATTACGCCTTTGATGATTGTTCAATTTTAAATATGTGTAAAATAAAAGTTCCAGCTTCATTTGAACTTTTCTTAAATAAAAGTGAATTAATACCAGATAATTATTCAAAGCTAATTAACCTTAATAATCAACTAATTAATAAAAAATGTAAGAAATTTATGTTTATTCCTTCCAATTTTGAGAAGCATACAATAAGAATAGCAAAGAGAATGTTGGGAGATTTGAATCCTACAATGATAAGGGGGTTAAATAGTCAATTAATTGATAGGTTAAACGAATTTATCGATTCTGTTAAGGATAATTTTCAACCAATTAATAAATCAGAAGAGATAAGGGATTTAAGAGATCTTTTTATTGAAAATGAAAAAGAATTAAAAAAAGAAAGAAATCTACCAGAGGATGATGATTTAAAGATTATGAAAGGTTATGCTGAATTTACTTCAGAACAAGATAAGCTTTTAATTTCTCAAGATGAACATTTTTGGGGATATAAAAATTTGATTGAAAACCATTTAAACATTTCAATAATACCAGAAGGGAATTGTGGCGAATGTACTCCAAAGTAAGGCATCTTTTGCTAATATTATAAACTGATTAATTGTTTCATTTACTTTAAAAATAAGCTATTTGTTAAAATTTTATGACAATTATAGATACTCCATTCACTATGTCGATTGTAGCGGGACTTACATCTGGTTGGGCAATATTATATCTTGATAAATATTTTATTAAAACACTTGAAGAATATTTTTTCCAATTTGTCTCCAATGGAAGAAAAGTTTCAAGAATAATAATTTCAATGTTAACCTCCATATTTGCTTTTATTTTAATAATAACACTTTTTTTAATAGGTATATACCTTGTGTCATTATTTTAACAACCTAACGCTAGTATGGGTTCTCCTATTCTTCTTATTAACCTTATGCTTAACAAACTCAATAATACCTAAGAACTATAATTCTTTACGATGATTTTTAATAGTTAAATTATTAGTATTTTTTTTTAAGTTAAATTTATATTGTTTCTTTGATTACTTAGCATAATATGAAACAAATAATAATCGTAGGAATATTAATTCTAACAATTTATATTACAGGATGTTCTGTTGAACTTGATACTGGAATGGGAGATTGTCGAAGTGGAACTAGTGGAATTTTTGGTCTTCTTGGAGGAGAATTAGCTGATAGTGATTGTCAGAATTATTGTAGGCAAAAAGGATATGAGTACAATAGATGGAAGTGTTCAGAAAGAGACACATTGGTTTGTATATGTAATGGATACGATTCTTCAGAAACAAAAAAACCAGAACCAAAAGAGAAAATTATTGATTCTCAACCAGAAACTGTTGATAATGAAGAACAAGATAATATATTTCATTCTAAAGTTGAATCTGCTACTGAAGAAGAGATATTAAAGATAAATTATAATTGGTCAAATAAAAATGTGGATTATATGTTTGAGAGACCTCTCAAAGGAATGTCATTAGAAGACATTTTAATTATATTTGGAGAACCCGATAGAATTGATTCAATTCCTAATGTTGTTGATTGGTATTATTACGATGGAAATGAAGATAAGACATTGGCATTAGGAATAGTTAATGGAGAGGTAAAAGAACTTATGAAGAACTCTCCAGAAGAATCAGTCACACGATGAAAACAAAAAAACCTACTAAAGAAGAGAACAATAAATGGGGATACACCTACCTACTAATCGGATTCATATTGTTAGTTGGTGGTATCTTACTAAGTGAGAATTATTGGCTCTATACTTTCTCTGTGATTATGTTTCTTTTAGGATCTTATAAGTTATTGTGGTTGAGTAAGAAACTTTGAAGTTTTCAATAGTTTTTCTTTTTTTCTTCTGTCTCTTTAATAAGTAGATTGTACAATTCATCAAGAACTTCTTTTGGAATGTCTAATTTAAGTTCTTGCTTTAATTTATCTAAGAAATTTCCTAATTCAAAGATTGCATGGGTTTTACCAATTGTCATTTGATGCTTTGCTTCTTCAATAATAGTTCGCCAAATAATATGTTGAGTTTCGACTATAGCCTTAACATCTTCGGCATCCTTTACTCTATCTGTAGCACATTTCATAAGAATTAAATCATGTACATCTGCAATCTTTAATATTAACTTTTCTCCAAATTCTATGGTGTTTTCTGCTCTTTTTCTCATATTCTCAGAAAAGAAAAAGGAAATTACATTATAACTAAATAAGTCGATTCTTTCAGAATTATCTTTGCCTCTTGAAAGCATAATTGGTTGATTATCTTTTTCTGCACCATATACAATAACGGAGTCAAATTTCTTGTAGCCTAATGAAATTGCTGCTTCTTCAAAATATATTCTATCTTTTTCATTATTAAAAACAATGTCTATATCTTTAGTAGTATCTTTTATTCCGTGGAACATCATTGCTGTTCCACCAACGGCATAAACAATTATTTTTTTTTTAAGTTCTTTTGCAATATTATTCAATAAGTCTTGTTGTTCCTTTATATTTATCATTTTCTTTTATATTCCTCAAGATCTGCTTTATTTAAGGGTATCCTTATTTTCCATGTTTCTTCTATGTCCTTAAAATCTTTTGATTTAAATCCTTCAATCATATAAGCATATTCTGAATTTTTTTCAGGTAAGATTGATCTTCTTAATTGCTCACTCATCTTCTTTGTTTTTATTACTTTTCTAGAAATATCATATAATCCACCTACTGAACGTTCAACTTTATTTTTCCTTGCCAATTTACCTAATAATGTCCAGTTTTTTATATGTTTAAATAGACTTAATGAAGCAATTATAACTCTTACTTTTTTTGTTTTAATAGCAAAAATTAAAGTTTCTTCTAATGACGGGTCTCTACCATATATCCTATAAAAAGAAGACTCCGCCAATTTAATTGGTGAATATCTGTTAATTATTTCATAATAACTTGTTCCACCCAATTTATTTTTTCTATATATATAGTAAATTCTTGATTTATCACTAGCAGCTTTTGTTTTGACATAACCCTCTTTTCTAAGTTTATGGATATAATATATTGCTTTACTTTTATCAACATCTAAAATTTCCATTATGGTTTTTATTGTTTGTATCCCTTCAATTTTTTTCAATAACTTTTGATAATCCATAAATTAAATCTAACATAACTATTATATAAATCTTTCTATTCTTTACTTAGTGGCACCCCATTTTAACTATAGTATTATTTAAGTCTTCCGGTTTTATAACCTGGTTTTTTTTAATGACTGAAACATACTTTAATGTCTCAATGAATTGTGGTTGAGTAGAAAATTAAAATAAGTTTAAATAAAACATGCCTAATCTCATTAAATATGGAGTTAACAAAAAAACAAATAGAACGTAAAAAAAGATTCATGAAAAAACATCCAAGATATTTTCAGTTTGCGATTAAACACCCTTGGTTAACTGGGTTATACCTAATTATATTGGGAATCTTTTTAGTTTTGTTTTGGTTTTTTGCTAATATAAATACAACTCACGGATTTTTTCTAATATTTTTTCATAAATTATCACTTCCTGGAGGGATTATAGGAATTTTATGTGGTGGATATATGGTTATTAAATTTCTTAAAAATCCTGAACTGGTAAGGAAAGAAACTAGAGATTGGGCTGAAAAGATTGAACGGAGTTAATTTTATTATTCTAATGAGAAAAGTGAGCGCCGACGCCCGGACTCAGGCGTTAGGTAGAACGTCACACTAACTTCTTAATTTATTGAGATAGAGAAAACAGTTGAAGTATTTATAGGTTTCTATAACCCTTTAAGAACTTTCTTTAGATATTAATGTGGTTATTTTTTTAATGAATGAGAATTGTTCTCTAATATTGTCCATTAGTTTATAGAAATCATTGATATTATAAACATCTATTGTTAGTTCAATGTCATACTTTCCGATTTGTTTTACTAAATAGTTTATCCCTCTTTTCTGTTGACAATAAGTGATAAATTTTTGCAATTCTTGATTATTATATCTACCAAAATTAATAAGGGCAATACAAGGTTGGAAACTCAAAGTTGCAGTATTAATTTTTGTTTTAAATCCTGATATAATATTTAATTTTTCTAACCTTTTTATTTTAGAAGAAACAACTCTTGCACTAATGTCATTTTTTTTTGAAAGATTTAAAACAGTTTCCCTAGAATTAAGTTTTAGAATATTGAGAAGTTTTATATCTTCTTTTGATAAATCTGTTTTATCTAGCTCGTGATTAAATGTAGGAAAAAGCTTGTTTGTATGTTTTTTATTGATGAAAGATTTACTAATTTCAAAAGAATGAAGAACTATTGAAACATCCTTTTCTTGAGTGTTCTCTGAAATTTCTAACAGTAATTGACCCATATCTTTCTTATCTTTTTCAAATAATATCTTAAAACTGAGTAAAAGATCATATTCTCCCTCACAGAAAGTATACCACGCACAGGTTTTATGTTTTGAAATAATCTGTTTAATCTCACTCATTATTTCCTTATTTAATTTTAAAAGCTTGATGTGAACTGGATAAAGCTTATACCCTATTCTTGAATAATTAATTTTTGTATTAAATCTGGTTATAACTCTAGCTTCTTCCAACCTCTTAATAATTTTGAGGACCCCTTCGGGAGACAGTCTAGTTTTCTTAGCGATTTGATTAGCTGAAAGTCTACAATTTTCTTCTAGTAGAGTAAGAACTTTTCTTTCTGACTGGTTTAAATTTCTCATTTTGCTTAATGTTACTAATCTAAGAGTATTTATAAGTATTCTGGTAGATATTTCAACTTTTTGGTAAAGAAAGTTAAAATACATGTTTTCATGATTTATCATTAGGTGATCAAAAATGACACAACTTGAAAAAACAATCAAACAAATATTATCACAAAGAAGGAAAACAGCTAGAAGCAAAAGAGAAGTTGAGGATGTTGTATATCCCAAAACAAGACAATACACTGAAGAATTTGATTCTATCTACAAAGGGATTGAAGCAGTAGAACAAATTAAAAGAGAATTTATTGAATGGGCAGACCAGTGTACAATTGATGATGGAAGAAAAGAGATTACTGATGGAACAGAATTTTATCAACTTTTACTTCAAGGAGCTCATTCTGATTATCAAAAATTTAGAGAAGAAGGATATGAACCCCAAACCGCTTTCGATAAAAGTACCGCTGATTTAACTAGATGGATTCAAAGTTCAACTCAAAAAGTGGCGGGGGGAACAATATATCTTAATCATTCTCCGCAATTTCTAAGCAGAATGAGAAAATTAGCAGATTGGTAAAATGAAAAACTTAAGAAATATATTGATAGAAGAAGCAAAAGGAATTATTGAAGACAATGATCCCTCTCATGACTTAGATCATGCTCTAAGAGTTTTGGGTAATGCAGAATATATTGCTAAAATTGAAGGTGGTGATTTAGAAGTGATAGTACCTGCTGCACTGTTTCATGATGCTGTCAATTATTCAAAAGATGATCCCAGAGCTAAATATGCTGGAGAAGAAAGTGCAAAGGTTGTTAAAAAATTATTAGAAAAGTTTCCAAATTATAGTAAAGATAAAATAGCAAGAGTTGAAACAGCAATAATTGAACATTCTTACAGTAAAAATATTCAACCAGAAAGTTTGGATTCAAAAATAGTGCAAGATGCAGATAGGTTAGAGGCAACTGGAGCAATATCTATCATGAGAACATTTTGTTCTACTGGTCAAATGAAAAGAAAATTTTATCATACAGAAGATCCATTTTGTGAACAAAGAGAACCAGGTAATTATGCGGTGGATTTATTTTACAAAAGATTATTGAAAGTAAAAGATTTAATGAATACTGAAACAGCAAGAGGGTTAGCAGAGAAGAGAACAAGATTTTTGTATGGGTTTTTAGAACAATTGGGGGAAGAAATTGAAGTTGCTACTAAAAAATCATAACCTTTTTATATGGGGTACATCTTTTAGTATTTTTGGTGAACATAAATGATTTTAAACCAAAAAATAAGTAAATTAATGGCCAGGTTGTATATTGCGACTGGATTCTTGGTGATGTTGACTAATAGAGGTGTTTGTAGAGATTAAAATGAGTGAAGACAAAAGATATCGTAATGGGGGAATAACTTTAGGTGGAATAATTGTTGCTGCAGGTATTTTTCTAGGATTGTATGCCGACGGTGGAGTTGTATGTAGTGATATTCGTGAACATTTAGATCCTCAATATAGGTCCAGAATTACTGAAACTAAAAGAGATGAAGAACCATCAAGTGAAAGACAAAGAAGTCGTAGAATAAGAACAGGAGATAGTATTGAAGAAAGAGTGATTAATCCTCCTAAAGAAGTACAAATTCCAACTTTAGAAATAAGAGTTGAAGATGGCAAAGAATCTGCAAGATACAAATGTGATAAGTACACACATTTACCTAATTTAATTTTATTGTCTCATTTTCGTAACGGAAACGAAGCGTCCAGATTACACTGTGTAAATGGTAAACCTGAAGGAGAGGAAATAGTTCTATATGAAAATGGACAATCCGCAAGAAAAGGAAACTTTGTTCGTGGAAAACCAGTAGGCAAACATTTTGAATGGCATGAAAATGGTCAAGTAGCAGCAGATAGAACTTTTGTGAACGGTGTTATTGTTGGAAAACAGTTTGGTTGGCACGCTAATGGAGAAAAATCTTGGGAACAAAATTATAATCAAGGAAAACTAAGCGGTCAACAGTTTAAATGGTATGATAATAAACAACAAAATTCAATTGCTAATTATATTAATGGAGTTAAAGAAGGATTACAATTAGGATGGCATTCTAATGGTAACCCAAATTTTGAAAAAAACTATGTTAATGGAAAAGAAGATGGTGAACAATTAAATTGGTATAAGAGTGGACAGTTTTATAGTAGAGAAGAGTTTCAAAATGGCAGAGAAATTTCGAATCAAACTCGATGGTATGCAAATGGTTTTAAAAGTGACGAAGTAAGATATAATTATGATAATCAAAGAGAAAGAACTTGCAGATGGGACGAATCCGGAAAAGTTACAGAAGCAGAAACCTGTCGTTATTGGCATTCTACCTATAGGGAGTTAACATTTTCACATAATTCCTGCAAACATGAGCCTAATGCTTGTGGAAATCAATTAGATATTACTCCCAGAATGAGAGTGAATGAGCAGGATAGATTATTAGATGAACAGACTAGGTTACCTGCCTCTGTTGAGCCAATCAATCTTGAAGAATAAAAAAATCAAAAGGTAAAAAATAAACATGGGAAACAAAATTACAATAGGGGGAATAATTGTTGCTACAGGTATTTTTCTAGGATTGTATGCCGACGGTGGAGTTGTATGTAGTGATATTAATAAATATGTTATTCATGGTGCACCAATAGAAAATACAAGAGGAGGTGATGAAGACTCTGTAGATAGGAGGTCTAATAGAGATAGGTCTAGAAGAGCAATAGAACGAAGTAGAACAATTGAAGATAAAGTTGATGAACAAACAGAAACTCAGCAAAGAGATCAAGAAGTTATTGAAAAACCTAATCTCCTAGAGACTACTAATTGGAATTATTTGCTTGAAAGCAATTGTAGTATCCCGATTTCTAGACCTAGAGAATTTAATGTTAGGAGAGACGAAGACTTAAATTCACCTTATGTTTACCCTAATTCTTTAGCAGATAGAGTTAATCGCTATAGGAGAACTAGACATAATAATCATAGACTCCAAGAAAGTTCTGAACCAAAAATTGTAGAGATAAGACATTCTGAAGGTAGAAAAATAGCAGGAGATAAATGTGAAAGATATTCCCATTTACGTGACATTATCTTAATCTCACGCTTTAATAATGGCACAGAATCATCTAGAGCACATTGCGTTAATGGAAAAGCAGAAGGTGAAGAAGTATTATTATTTGAAAATGGAAATACTGCTAGGAGAAGTAATTATCGGTATGATGGTCAATTACATGGCAAACAACAGGAAGGACATGAGAATGGTCAAGTAGCAACAGAGAGAATTTTTGTTGATGGTGTTCTTGATGGAAAACAAGAAGGTTGGCATGAAAACGGAGAAAAAGCTTGGGAGCAGAATTATGCTATGGGTCAGCCAGAAGATAGACAAATAAAATGGTATGACAATAAACAAATATTATGCCAAAGAAATTATATTGATAGTTTAACAGAAGGGATTACAATTAGATGGTATGAATCAGGAGTAAAAATGTTAGAAGGGAATTATAGTCGTGGAGAAAAGAATGGCAGTCAAACGGCTTGGTATGAAGATAAGCAAGTAGCATGGACTGCCAATTTCCAAACAGACCACAGTCATGAAACAAAAAGAGGACAAAACGGTCTAAAATTATTTGAAATTGATTATGATCACAGAAAATTAAGTCATAGATGCGAATGGAATTCTAATGGAATACTAATTGTAGAAATAGATTATGACAAAGATGGAGATGAATGGAGATCATGTAATTGGAACGATCGTGGGAGACTAATAGGAGGAAGACATTGTTATGATGACCTTTTGAATATGTCGAGAAACGATGACACTCATGAAATAGTTTCAAGACAAGTATATGGGAGTCTTGCAATACCTAGAGTGTGTGAACTAAATACTAAACACTGCACAGATCTGAGATCATTTCCATATACTCATCGTTGCACAGATCAAAGTAAAAATTAATGGGGAATAAGTTACAATAAAACAATGAATGAAGATAGAAGATATCGTAATGGTGGAATAACTTTAGGTGGAATAATTGTTGCTGCAGGTATTTTTCTAGGATTGTATGCCGACGGTGGAGTTGTATGTAGTGATATCCGTGAAGCAATTGACAAACATTCTGGTTCCCAACATGGTGTTCGTACAACAGAAACAAGAAGAGGGGATGAAGATTCTATAGATGAAGATATCTTTGAAGAAACCAATAAAAGTTATGAGGTAATAGAAGTAATTAAACCAGAAGAAAGAAGGGGCAGAACAATAGAACATACAATAAGTATTGAAGAAAAAGTTAATGAACCTAACTCCCAACTAATTGAAATCAGGACAGTGGAAAACTTAAGATCTCCGGAAGATTCGTGTGAAATATATTCACATTTCCCAGCCGCGCTCTTAATGTCTTATTATGAAAGTGAAAAATTAGGATCTAAATTATATTGCCTAAATGGAAAACCACATGGTACTGAAAGAGTTTGGCATAAAAATGGCACTTTAGTGAGAGAAAGTAAGTTTATTTCTGGGGTAAGGAATGGTAAAAGAGTTGAATGGTTTAATAATGGACAAATAAAAAGAGAAGAAACTTATGTTAACGGAAAGTTAGAAGGTATAGCTTTAAGATGGTATGAGAATGGTCAAAAAAGATGGGAAAGAAATTTTGTTAAAGGTGTTTTAGAAAGTAAACTATCAGGATGGCATGAGAATGGTACAAAAAGTAGGGAAGATATTTACGTTACGGGAAAATTAGAGGGTGTTTCAAGAGGTTGGGATAATGATGGTAAAAGAATATGGTTGGTCAATTTTTCTAATGGTGAACAAGTTGGTAGGAGAAATCCAATTTATTCAGTTCCATTTATTCCAGAAGAAGTAAAAGTATTAGAAATGGATACCTCTCCGGGAGTTAACTCTCCAGAATATGCTTGTAGACAACATTATACATTTCCTGAAGCGACACTTTTTTCCTGTCACAATAATGGTGTTCAAAGTTCTAGAATTCATTGTTTAAGAGGGAGAGCAGAAGGAATACAAATAGGTTGGCATGCTAATGGAGAGAAAGCTTGGAGAACAAATTATAGTGAATTAGGTGTAAAAGAGGGAGTAGATTTAATCTGGGATGAAAATGGAAGTTTAATGATAGAAAGAGAGTATAGTAGAGGAAGACTAAACGGAAAAAATATAAGACGGCATCCTAACGAACAGAAAGCATTTGAATATATTTATGTTGAGGGAATTGCAGAAGGTCAATTTTTTGGTTGGTATCCTAATGGTCAAAAACAATCTGAAGTGGAATTTGTTAATGGAAAACGTCAAGGGAAAGAAACATTATGGTATGACTCTGGCGCAATGATGTCTGAACGCTATTATGACCATGGAACTTTAATAGGTAAATTTATGGGGTGGCATGAGAATGGTCAGATAAAAGAATTAAGAATCTATGATGAATACGGAAGCCAGAAAGGTGAATGTGAATGGAATGAGGATGGAACTATCGTAGTCCCATTTTGTATTGATACAGAAGAGAGATGTAATCATAGGATACAAACAAAAACAAATATTTGTGATTATAGATTAAAAGAATATTAAATTTAAGTTAATTTCTTCTTAGTTTTATTAAATTTCTGTTTAAATTCTTAAAGAAAAGTGAGCGCCGACGCCCGGACTTTCAACCAAGAAACATAGGTTTGCTTCTAAACCGGGATACAAAAAGAGCAAAAAGCTCTTTTGTACAAAAAATCAAACGCCAGCGCCCGGATTTGAACCGGGATATCCTTGCGGAAACTGGTTATCATAACTTGCATAAGCAAGATTCAAGACCAGCGCAATACCGGATTATGCGACGCTGGCGTGTGTTTGATTTTTTTGTATCATTGCGGAAACTGGTTATCATAACTTGCATAAGCAAGATTCAAGACCAGCGCAATACCGGATTATGCGACGTCGGCAATAATAGTATTATAGAAATGAACCCTTTTTAAAAACTTTCCTTTAAACTAACCTTTTTTAAACAATTTTACCTTTCCAATTAATTCAATCTTCTTATTTTCATATACTAAAGCACACTGTTCTGGAATTGCATATATGGGCATATTAAGTTTATCAGAGATCTTTACTAAATCTTTTGCATGTTTATCTTCATAATGTACAACAATTGCAAAATCAATTAAATCCATACCTGGAAGGATTTCATTTTCTTCTCTTCCATCCCTACCTTTCATACCAATAAACTTTTTACAAAGTGCGTGAGCTCCAGCACTGTTACCAATAATAACCTTATTATAGTTTTTAATAAGTGAATCAACTTTTTTCAATCTTTTTATCAATAATTTTGAATCTCCTCCAGGTAAATAAATTAAGTCTGAAGATTCCATTTTCTCTTTGATAATTTTTAAAGAATCTGTAAGTTCTACATATTTTACTTCTCCTGCTCCTAAATCTTTAAAATATTTGTTCATGACCTTTCGATACTCTTTGTTTTCTTTTTCTCTGGTCCAGGGAAACACTAAGATTAATGGATCTTTTCCAGCATCAGTAAAAGCTTTTTGATTAATTTCTTTAGAATCTCTTTTTTTTAGGTATTCTCCACCTAATAAATATAATTTAAACATTTTTCTTTTTCTTAAGTCTGTTCTTAATCTTTCCACCTAAATTCTTACTCTTTCTAGCGATTGCTTTCGTACCTCTTTTAGTTACATGGTACGCTTTTTTAGCTGTATGATGATAAAAACGATATTGGGTATACCTTTTAATTTTGTAATAATACTCTTTACCAATCCACCAACCACCGATAAGGAACGGTATCCAAGATATTAAATAAATTATTATAGAACCATACATTATTGTAGGATTGTTAATGTAAAGTAAGAAAGTGACCTGAGTAATTTTTCCAACAATTATACTTATAATCACTAAAATTATACCAATATAAAATCTTGTTGAAAATTTACCGTTTAATCTCATTTTTTTTATCCAAAATTAAATAAGTCTGCAAAGAAATTTCCAATTGCTTTGAAAACACTTGTAACGACGTTATCTTCACTAGGTTCATGTCCTTCTTCATAACTTGCAGGGCCCGTACCAGGATCATCGCCCCATTCATCACTTCTATCTATACATTCAAGATCAACAGTACATTCATAACCTTCTCCAGAAGGTCCTATAATAGGAGCAGCTTCCATATGTTCACCTTGACTCATACACGCTTCTTCTTTTTCAGTCCATTCTTCATCAGTTAAACAAGGACCAGCATACAAATAAACACATTCTTCTGCACATTTTTTACAAACTGCGTTACCTTGTTCACCTTCACCTTCTGCTTTTCCAGAACTACAGATTAATGTTGAATCAATTTTATTTACACAATCTCTAATACATTGTTCTTCTTCACTTTCTGCTTCTGGTTCACCAATCAGACCGCATTTATCCTCGCACTCTCCACGATACCCTTCTTGACATGAAAAATCGTGCTCTTCACAACTTTGAGTTACACATTTACTCATACATTGTTCCTTTTCTCCTTGAGGTTCTGGTTCAACATTACATTTTGGCATACATACAGCTTCGTCTCCTGTACAATCAACTCCAATAGATTTACAATTCATACATTCTTTTAGACATTGTTGTTGTTCTGCACTTGGACCTAACGTTTCAGGAACATCTTCAGAAGAAGAAACTACAAATAAACTTAATAGAACTAATAAAATTAAACATCCAACCTTTTTAACCATTATTTAACTATAATTAAGAACTTTATATACTTATCTAAATCAATTCTGCTGCAAAAACTCTTGCTTTTGTAACATAATCACTTCTGTTACAGTATGGGCAGGTAGTATTGGCAGCTTTAAATTTATACTTACAACGTTCACAGAACCATTCTTTCTTAACTTTAATTTTATCTCCAAATCCCCAACAGAGAGATTTGTTCTTTTTATAACAAGAATAACATTGGTGACGACGATCTTTATTTTGTAAATTTGTTTCTACAGTATCACTTTTATCTACGTTCTTTCCACATCTCCAACATTTAACTTTAACTTTTAATACCGGCATACCTATTTTGAAAACTGAACTATTATAAAAACTCTTGTTACCCCTAATTATTGATTAAAACGTCTTAATCAGGAATATGGTCTATTTGTATACTGCGTGCCGGCACGATTATTTTTTAGTGATTTATTAACGTGAGCAGCGCCAATGGAGGTGCACGAGTTTTTCATCAGAAAACTCGTAATCGCGCCGTGCCCTGCTCACCAACTAAAATTCACTAAAAAATGTGCCTCTTGCAGGCAGTATACAATAAATTATTATTCCTGATATTGATTAAAAAAGTAAAATTTAATATAGCCAAAGTAATTTTACTTAACTAATGAAGAAAATATTGCAGATAATTAAACCAGGTAAAGAAGAATGTGCTAAATTTAATAGTATTACAGCTTCTTTCCTAAAAAAATTAAAATTTGAAGGTGCAGACATAATTTTGGGTGGAAGTGGTGCAAAAGATACTTGGTTATCTGGTAATCATGATGTTGACATCTTTGTAAGGTTTAATTATGAGAAATATTCTCATCTCTCGCATGAATTGGCTGATTTGTTAGAGAAAATACTCAAACAAACTTTTCCTAAAAAAGAAATTAAAAAATTGCACGGTAGTAGAGATTATTTTCAACTTGTTTACAAAAATTTAAATTTTGAAGTTGTACCTATCCTTGAGATTAAACATGCTAAGGAAGCTATGAACATTACCGATATATCTCCGTTACATTCTGTTTGGATAAACAAAAATGCTAAAGGGATAAAAGATGAAATCCGGTTAGCAAAACAGTTTTGTAGAGCTAATAAATTGTATGGGGCAGAATCTTATCTTTCAGGGTTTAGCGGTTACATTTTAGAGATTCTTGTTACTCACTATGGTTCTTTTGAAAAACTGCTTAAAGCTAGTCAAAAATGGAAATTGAAAGAGGTTCTTGACCCAGAGAAACATTATAAAAATAAAGAAATGGTAATGTTTCATTTAAACAATTCAAAATTGTTATCTCCTTTAATAATTGTTGATCCTGTTGATAAAGATAGAAATGCAGCGGCAGCGTTATCTAAAGATAAATTTTTACAATTCAAAAATTTAGCAAAATTGTACTTAAAAGAACCAATGATTGAGTTCTTTGAACCTAAAGAGATTGTCTATAAAGAACTTAAAATAGGAAAAGGAAGAAATTATCTTGTCTTTTTAGATATTGAAACGTTGTCCGGTAAGGAAGATGTTATCGGTGTAAAATTATTGAAAGTGTTCAATTTTTTAAGTAAAGAATTGTCTCGGTTTAAAATTAAAGATGCTGATTGGGATTGGGACCATGAAAGTAAAGCTAAATTTTATTTCATTTTAAGAAAAAAGAAACTTTCAGAATATGAAATTAGAAAAGGTCCTCCTTTAAACTTAAAAGATTATGCTAAAGATTTCAAGAAAAAAAATAAAGATACTTATGTTGAGAAAGATTGTTTAATGGCTAAAGTAAAAAATAATAAACCTTTATTGAAAGATTATCTTAAATCTGTTGTTAAGAAAGAATATTTTAAAGAGAGAATCAAGAAAATTGCTAAGATGGTTGTTATTTAAAATAAAATCTTAAATAAACCAATAAAAATAATCAAGATAATAAAAGAATAAACAACTGTCCAAGCAACCAACTTCAAAGTGATTTCTAATGTGCCTTTCTTTTTCATCGTAGATGTTTTTTCTTTTTTCTTTTAAATCTAGTAAATAGCCGAGATTTAGTTATGATTCTCATTGTTCTTGCACCAATACGTAAAGATTTTCCAACCTTACCAAATTTTTCAACTTTACCTGCCGCTTTACTTACTTCTAAAGATTCATGGAATATTGCTTGTCCGATAGATAATCCTTGTGTAGAAAATAAACGCACAAATCTTCCTACTGTGTTTAAGAAAAATGCAAACGGAAATACTGCTAACAAATCTAACCAATAATTCTTAAAAAAAAATCTTGTACTTTTTGCTTTGATAGCTAAAAATATTAAATCTATCACAAAAATCATAATTATAATATAGTCTAAAATTGCAACTGTTATCTCTACCATATGATTTTCTATGTGTAAAAAAAGTTCAAAGATAATTACAAATAAAAGTAATATTATTGCTGGAAGAATTAATCTTGCGTTTATCTTTTCTACTTTTTTCCAAAACTTGTGCATAAAAATAGTAATATTTTCTGGTATTTAAAGATTACTTTGTTTCTAAAACGTTTCTTCATTGGTTAATAATTGTAATTGAATTACTTTCCCTTCCAAATCTTTATGTTTTTGTAAACCTTTTCTAGTTCCATCCCAATCCCTACCAAAATATTTCTTAAATCCAATGGGATCAAACATGAAAGTAAGTTCAGTTCGTACAACAGCATGTGTTTCGTCTTTCGATAAAGTTTTTTGACCATATGTTTTCACACTTACTACTGGTTCTAAACAAAATTCATGAAGATTTTTACCATAATAATATGACCAATGATAATCACCAAAGTGCAATTCTAATATCTCATAATTAATTTTTAATTTATCCATTTTTTTACCTCCGTTACTAATTTTTTTAATGTTTAACAAAATATATAAATAATCATTACATTTATGTAATAATCAATTTAATTTTAAGGAGAACTTATGACATGATAATCAATTATAAAAAAGAAAATATTGACGGCTGTAAATACAAATTTCGTTTAGGGGAATTGTTTAGACATACTAAGATTGATGTTGTTGACGTAAGTATGGATAAATTGCCTGAGTTAGTTCCAATAGAATTACCTTATATTATTAAGCCGGGAGAATTTGTTATTGGAAGAACTATTGAGGAATTTGATACTCCTTTAGATTTAATGTCGATTTATGCTGCAAGTAGTCTTTCTATTAGGATTGGATTAAATATTCTTTGTGGTGGTATAAATGATCCCGGATATAAAGGTAAAGCAATACTTGGAATTCAAAATATCTCTCCTAATAAAATAAAATTATTTTCTGGAATGAATTTAATGCATACTGCATTTATTAACTTAAATGGTAAAGCTATTCCCATTCAAACTAAATATATTGGGGGTAAAATATTATGAGTGTACTAGCATATTCTGAATTATTGAAAAGAATTACAGGAATAAATGAGAAAGAGTTAGAAGAACCTTTTAAAATTCTTAGTCAAAGTCATACTACTAAAAATAGATTTAAAACTATTAAATACCTTTCTTTATATGAGCCAATTAGTATCGGTAAGCTGTTACATAAAATTGGTCTTCCTCGTGGTGGTGGAAGTTATCTTACTATTAAAAAATTCTTCTTATCTTTAGAAAAGAAAGGTTTATTACAAAAAGAAAAAGATGGGATGGGGTATGTTTGGAAATTTACCGAACGGGGTGATCATCTTAAGAAATATCTCCTTAGTTAATTACTTTGTTTTAATTAAATCTGTATAACCTTGTTCATCATTAAGCATTTGAATTGCTTTAAAATATCTTTCTTTAATTCCTGCATACATTTGTGGTGGTAAACCAATATTTGGAATATCTTCTAAATTGTTAATTTGTTCAATATCGGGCTGAGGTAATTCTTTCATCAGGTTCATCATCCGGTTCATAGTATACTGTTTATGTGGTGGATTACTTTTGATGATTGCAGGGAGATCGTCGTAAGTATGTTTTCCTCCCTGATATTCTCTGTTTTGTAATAAAGAACAAAGTGCATCAAGTGCTCCTAATCTAAACCCACCTTTAACTGCATCTTTAGGTAGGTATGAAAATTTTTCTGCAAAATCAGGACCGTTAAATATTTTGTGATGGTGCTGTTGTCGATGTAATTCTATTGAAGGTAGCACAAATTTTTTGAAAAAATCTTGATTGTCTCCATTTTCATGAATGTTATAATTTTGTAATGCTAATCCTTGAATTACTGCCCACATCAATTTATTACCATTACCTTCAATATCATGTGGACGTAAATCATCCATCTCAAGTACCATCTTTCTTTCTTTTTCATTGTATTCAGTTAATCCTAATCTATCTAAATCGTAAGTTCCTAATTCTTTAAAATCTTCATAATTTTCACTAATATGATGTATAAAATATTCTACATGACAAACATGTTGAATAGTGGAGATGAGAAATGTTCTAATTTGTTCTGTAGTTGGTTTTAAATCTCCCTCTGGCGTTAGAATAATCTTTTTCTCTAAACTCTCATCAGCTTGAGACATAAAACAACCTATATCTTCAAACATATATAAAAGTATTTTTGTATACGCTAATTTTTACCGAATTAACCATCTAATTATTTCTATTTTAATTTAAAAAATCAGTTAATTTTTTAGTTTGGTTAGAACACTTATTTTTATCCTAATCGATAATCAATCTCTTTAGCTACTTCTTTTAACTCAGAAAACATATCTTCTACATCTCTTTGTAAATCTTTAACCAATTTTTCAATCCTATTTTCTCGTAATAAATAACCTTCTTTCTCTCTAATAACTATTCCTGAATCCATTAATTTTTGTAAATGGTGTACTACTGTTCCTCGACTAAGGTTAAGTTTTTCTGCAATTAGATCAGATGAGATTGGTTCGTCACGATGAGTTTTCCTAACTAATATAATAAAGACCCTGAAACAACTACTATCTTTATCTCGAAGATTGAATAATCCTAAAGAATTTCCTATCCATTGTAACTCCTGATTAATATTTTCATGGTTATTTCGACGTACTTTGATAATTGTGATTTTTTTACTCATTAAAACAGTAATTCTTTTGTGATTTTTAAACTTTATCCAAAAACTTTATATACTGGTTCGATTTTAG
>Ga0233431_1003538_pt1 | contig 18529 bp, 11 predicted proteins | sample SI_118_April2016_FD_179867 | JGI IMG/M metagenome (GOLD analysis project Ga0233431, IMG submission 179867) | Seawater microbial communities from Saanich Inlet, British Columbia, Canada - SI_118_April2016_200_MG | ecosystem: Environmental > Aquatic > Marine > Inlet | place: Canada: British... | reverse complement strand
CCGCCGAATGAACCCCGAACGTCAATCCCTAACGCCTCTAAAAATTAGCCTCTAAAAAACGCCGTTGACCCGGCTGATGCCGTATGCCCCGATCAAATAAGACGGTAGTCATGAATAATGTGGGCTAGATGCCTTTCGAGGGCAATCTTCTAACGCTTGTTGCGGGAAGGGTAGGATCTATTCGGCGTAGCGTTCCTCCACGCGTTCGAACGTTTGCTATGCGAACAGATTCGCTCGCCGGACCACGTGCTATGAAACGTGTCTTTGCACCTGAGACACTGGCGAACCTTGGGGACATCCCAAGACGCCAGATTGCTTGATGCTTCTACGTTTGCGGATTTGGTCATGAATGCTCCTTCGCGCGTTATCAGTATCGGGTGCATCCAGATGCACAGCCGTATCAAGACCGAACGCACTTATCACGGCGCTTTCGGTAGGGCCGGTTACACTCCCAATCGTTTCCCGAATAATCGAGGTGAGCGTTCTCCGGCACCTTGATGGCGACACAGGCTCCGTCAGCTTCTCGATAGCCTTGATTACACTCCCATCCGCCACCGTAGCTCTTCGCCGTCGCATTTTCGGGTATCCGGACCGAAGCACTCTCCGCGAACACTACGCCGGGGGCTGTTGCCCGAAGCGCCGTAAGAAGCATGGAGCAAAGGGAAATGGCAATTATTCGTCGCATCTTATTCATGCGTTACTCCTACCTGTCAATGCTACCACCATCTTTTGACCATCGTTGCCGATCTCTGTGAATCAGGTTTTCCAACTCCGCCGCCGTCCCAAATGTTTTGATGACGGACAATCACGGTACAGTTGTTCAACGCCTACGCATCTTCTCTCGGGATCGATCTGGCCTACCAGGATTTCGCCACGGAACAGGCGACCCTGCCAGGCAAATATGCGCCACCAGCCGGAGAACTGCTTGTCGCGCGCGACAGTCACGGACTGCCGTTGGGATGCGTCGGCCTTAGACCAATAAAGCCTAACGGGTGTTGCGAGATGAAGCGGCTCTTCGTCTCACACAAAGCGCGTAACTTTGGTCTCGGCAAGGCGCTGATAGATGCTATCATCGGGGAGGCAGTGCGGATTGGATACAGCGAAATGCGGCTGGATACTTTGCCGAACATGACCGAGGCGATCTCTCTATACAAGCAATCAGGATTCGCATCGATAAAGCCCTACTACGACACACCTATTACCGGTACAGTTTTCTTATCTAGATCGCTCGTAGCCGACCCGGGGGCGCATCCAGCGTCCGCCATCAATCCCCACGAACCCCGTGGCGGATAGGCACGAAGGTCTGGAAGGAGGCCCACGGCGTGGCACGAAAATCTCTGGCGGCAAGACACGCAACAATTTCAGTCATTCTGAAATATAACCTTCTGCGGCACGAAAACCTTCGAGAAGTCGTCATAGAGGGAATTTCCGAACGCAAGGAAGGCCCGTCGGATCGACCGATTAAGCAGTCGCTGTGGGATGTTCTTATCACTCTTTTCGAGGATTTTCTGAACGGTCAAACCACATTGATATCGGACCTGCATGTCGAAACCGGCCTCGCCAAGCCAACGGTTAGCAGACGGCTTCAGGAACTCGTTTCGATGGGGTTCGTTGCGATCCGCACCGACGAGGAGGATCGCCGATGCCGAATCATCTCTCTGACGGAGAAATATAAGAGAATCATCAACGAATTCGTCGCGAATTGCTCGAACGAATTCCGAGACCTCATTGATATCCACGACAAGCGTCAACGCGATCTGGCGGAGCAGTCACTTCTTGAAAGCGAAGAACGGTTTCGTGATCTGGTCGAAGGTTCCATTCAGGGCACCTTTATCAGCCAGAATGGAAAGTTCAAGTTCGCCAACCAATCGGCAGCGGACATATTGGGATATGACGCCCCGCAGGACCTCTTAGCCCTTTCGGGCTCATCCGAGACGATTGCACCCCACGAACGTGACCGCCTCGTGGGATATAGCAAAGCCCGCCTTCGCGGCGAAGAGGCTCCCATCTATTACGAATACCAAGGTCTTCGCAAAGATGGATCGCTGGTTTGGCTTGAGAATCAGGTAAGAGTAGTAAGCTGGAAAAACAAACCGGCGATCCAGGTAACCTTCATTGATATCTCCGACCGCAAGAGGGCGGAAGAGGATCTTCGCGCGAGCGAAGAGCGCTTCAGGGCCCTGTTTGAGAACGCGAACGCCGCTATCAACATAAAGGATGACAAAGGTCGAATCATTCTGTCCAATCAGAAATACAAGGAACTGTTTTCGACGGACGGGCGGCTCGAAGAAGCCGGAAAAACCATCTACGATGTCCATGACCGTGATCTGGCCGATTTCGTCCTTGCCATTGATCGGAAAGTCATCGCAACCGGTGAGCCGGTCACCAAAGAGTTGCAGATTCCCTTCGTCGATGGATCTGTGGCCGACTGCGTCATCAATAAATTTCCGATTCCCGATCCGAACGGCAACAGCATTTGGGTCGGCTCGGTGGTTGCCGATATCACCGAACTCCGCGTCGCGGAACAAAAATTGGCAGAAAGGGATGCCCAGTTGCGCGCGTTTTTTGAATCGGCAAACGAGGCCTTATTCATCAAAGACGCTGACCTGAGGTATGCGCGCATCAATCAATTTGGGGCGGAGTTTTTTGGCTTTCCAGAGGAAGCGATCATCGGCAAGACGGATGCCGAACTTTTTCCTGCGAATGAAGCTGAAATCATTTCGGCAATGGACAGGCAGGTATTAGAGGGCAACGCCATTCGCGCGGAGCCCGAATTAGTGCGGGGTGGCTCGAACCGCTCGAAACGGAGCATCGAAACCTCGAAGGCACCGGTGCGCGACAATAGTGGCAATATTGTGGGGTTGTGCGGAATAAGCCGGGACATTACTGAGCGCAAGAGGGCGGAAAAGGCACTTCGCGAAAGCGAAGAGCGTTTTTCCAAAGCGTTTCACGGAAATCCGGTGCCGATGGCAATATCAGTGATCGAAGACGGTAGATTGATCGATATGAACCAAGCTTGGCTGTCGATGCTAGGCCACTCCCGTGAGGAGGTGCTCGGAAAAACCGCCGCAGAATTGAGTGGCTGGACTGATATGGACCAACGGTCAGTTTATATTGATCAGCTCATTCGGGAGGGTTCGGTTCGCGATTTCGAAACAAGCTATATCAGGAAGGATGGCACGGTTAGCAATGCCGTATTGTCCGCGGACATAATCGAAGTTGCTGGCGAGAGACGGATTTTGGTGACTTCCTTCGATGTCACCGAGAAGAGATCATTGGAACGGAAATTGGCCGAAACTAAGAGATAGAGGGCGGCAGGGCGATCCGCGCCCGTCACAATCCTAGCTGCGCCCACCATCTCATTCGCCGGGCAAGACCTTTCCCGAAATCACGCCGCCCTCAACGAGGTTTGTAATAAGTTCAATCACGAGATTGCGAACAGCAACCTCGGCTTGGCGGGTTGGGTTTCGTTTGTGACAATCGAGAACAATGGTTCGTTGGAGATCCGGTTCGACGATCTGGCGGGCGACGAGTTTCCCCTGTCGGCATTCCTCGACGACCGCGCATTGCGACAGGACCGTATTGCCAATTCCGCTTGATATTGCCGCCTTGAGTGCTGCGAGCCCGGTCACCTCGGCCAGCGGTTCGACGGTGAGCCCACATTCCAGGGCCGTCTTTTCCAGGGCCATGCGCATGCTGTTGCCGGGCGCCGTGAGAATAAGCGGATGGTCGAAGATCTCGGAAAAGCGGATGGTTTCCGACCCCGGTGGCAGCATATCGGGCGTTCCCACAAGATAGAGCGGCTCTTCAACCAGCGGCGTGGTTTGGCGACCGGCTCCGCCGGTCACCGTTTGGGCGACGGTAACGGCCATATCGACACGATCCGTCTTGACCCATTCCCTTAGGGTGGCGCTGAAGTTTTCGACGATCTGCAAACGGACCTCCGGAAATTGCTCGCGCGCCACCCTGAGCAAATGGGGGATCATCAGAATGCCGGCGCTGCCGGAAAATCCGACCCGGACCGTGCCAGCGACATTATCTGACTGGCGTTCGATTTCGTTTTGCGCCTCGTCGAGAATGCGTAGTGCGGAAACCGCGTGGGGCATCAGCGACTGCCCTGCTTCGGTCAAGACAACACCGTGGGCTTTGCGCGAAAAAAGGGAAACCCCGAGTTCCTTCTCCAGGTTGCCGATATGGTGGCTAAGCGCCGGTTGAACCATATTCAGGGTTTTGGCGGCCTGGGAAAGGGACCCGTGGTGGGCAACCCTGACAAAAAACCGAAGCGCTTTGGAATCCAATGCCATGGCGCCTACCGATTGACCGTGGCGTTGCCGTCGCAGAATGCGTCCAGGGCTTCCGGTGTCGGCATGCACTCGAAGAACCCGGGAAGACGAACGGCGAACCCGGCAACGGCATTGCCCATGCGCACCGCCGCATCGATCGATTGCCCGCGCAACACCGATACGATAAATCCGGCAGCGAATGCGTCGCCCGCACCGACACGTTCAACCGGGTCGTCGGTGGGGTATCCGGGAACGAGCTTCCGGTCGGTGCCCGATGATAGCCATGCGCCTTCCTTCCCCCACTTCAACACCACGTCCGTCGGTCCCAGCCCGTGGAGATAATCGAGGAAATCATCATGGGTTCCTTCGCCCAAAAGCTTGGTCAGGTCGTCACGCCCGGCAAGGAGATAGTCGGCTTCGCGCATCATCGGTTCCAAGGCCGTGCGCGCTTCGGCCGCCGTCCACAGTTTCAAACGAATATTGGTGTCGAATACGACCGCCACGCCGTGGCGTTTCGCGATGTCGAACGCCGTCTCGACCGTGCGCCGACAGTTTTCCGACAAGCCCGGTGTAATCCCGGAAATCAAAAGAATGCGTGCCTGCGCAATATAATCTTCGTCGACATCATCGGGTGTCATGCCCGACGCCGCAGATCCGCCCCGATAGAAGAACACCGAGTTGCGACCTTCGGGTTGCTGGTCCTGAAAAAAGACACCGGTTGGCCGGTCTTCATCGGCACCTACCTGCGACACATCGACTTTTTCGGCCCGCATTTCCATAAGTGAGAAAGCGCCGAATTCGTCGGCTCCGACGCGGCTGATCCATCCCGCCGAGTGGCCAAGCCGACTGACGCCAACTGCCACATTTGTCTCGGATCCACCGAGGCGTTTGATGAAACGGCGGCACCGGCGCATCAAACCGGCTTCTTCAGCGATGAAGGCAACACAGGCCTCACCAAGGGTTACGAACTCCGGCATTGATTACCTCCGACCCAATCCTCTCCAGCTTGCGGAAGGGCAGCTTCCTGACGCTTGAAAAATAAACGTCCTTATGATAGAACGCTAGATATCAAAATAATCTATATCACAGGGCGTCTTATAAATCTACTCCGCCCGTATCGAGGAAGCGAAAAATGAGTGACGTTAAATTCCGTGGCAACATTCCCGCCCTTCTTACCCCCTTCACCCAAGATGGCGAAGTGGACGTTCCCAAGCTTCGGGCTTTCATCGATTATCTGGCTCCTCAGGTGGGCGGTCTATTTGCGTGCGGCTCCTACGCATCCGGCCCACTGCTCAGTGACAAACAGCGCCGACAGGTGATGGAAATCGTTGCCGAACAGGTTCAGGGGCGCGTTCCGGTGATTTTGCATGTGGGCCATCCGTCCACGGATGTGACGCTGGAAACGGCCAAGGTCGCCGATCGCTTGGGTTTCGACGGCATCTCCAGCCTGCCGCCCTACTATTATCATCACAGTGCACAGTCGGTGACCGATCACTTCCTGCGCCTGATCGACGCGGTGGAGACGCCGGTTTACGTCTATCACAACCCGTCGCTTGCCAATAACACGGTGTCGCCGGCGCAACTGGCGGAATTGGCCGAGCACGGCCTTGCCGGCGTCAAGGACAGCAGCGCCAATATCAAGAATTTCTACGATTTCATCGACGCCGTCGATAAACCCGGGTTCGGTTTCATCATCGGATCGCAGACCCTGATCCTGCCCGCTTTGCAGGCAGGCGGACATGGTTGCGTTTCGGGTGTTGGCAATCTTTATCCGAAGTTCATCAAGGCCATTTTCGACGCCTATGAGGACGGTGACCACGAGCGCGCGCTCGAGCTCCAGTTTGAAGCCAACGTAATGCGGGCCGTTTGCGGCGCCGGTATTCCCATTCCCTTCTATCACGTCGCGCTCAAGCAGCGCGGCGTCGACATTGGCTATCCCAAGGCGCCGCTCAGAATGCCGGACGAGGCCGAGGTCGAACGCATCAAACGCGATACCGCCGTCTACGCCGAATGGAATTGAAAAAAACTCTGACGGGTTCCCACCCGTAAATTGAGGTTTCTCAATGCCTGCCAGCAGCAATATTCGTATATTATAATATACGAATATTGCTGCTGGCAGGGGATACAAGGCGATGCCCAAACAAGCAAAAACACTGACGACGTTGCGGCGCATCTTGGTTCCGTTGGATTCCAAGGTTGCCGCCAGATCCAGCATGGAAGCGGCGTTCCAGGTGGCCGAGTGCATGGCGGCCCACGTCAACGTTCTGGTCATCGGCGAGGACCCAACGCTGGACGAGGACAAATATCCGCCCAACATTGAAGACCTGCCGCCGCCAACGGGCGTAAACCGCGTTCGGAGGCATCGGAAAATAGTTGAAAGCCGATCCGTGGAAATCAGGAAGGTCTTTGACGATCTTTGCGCCCGGCACGGTGTCAAAACCGTAAGTGGAAGGGTGCCGCTGAAGAAGGTATCGGCCGGTTGGTCCGTCGACCTGGGACAAACCGGTGATGTGGTGGCGCGCCACGGAAGGCGTTCGGACCTGATCGTTCTGGCCAAACCGACTTCAGTCTCGAAGATGCGCTCGAAGATCCATATCAGCGCAGCCCTTTTCGAAACCGGACGTCCGGTTTTGGTGGCACCGCCAACGGTTTCGCATTTGATGGCAAGAAAGATCGCCATCGCATGGAACGACAGCGCCGAAGCTTCCCGTGCCCTGGCCGCCGCCATGCGCATCGTCAACTGCGCAGACAAGGTGATCATCCTGACGGCCGAAAGTGACCGCACGCCAGCGTATGTGGCGGAAGAACTGGTTGAATATTTCACTCTTCACGGAATTGCGGCCGAATGCGACGTATTTGCCCAAATTGTCGAGAAACCGCTGGACGGAAGAGCCCTGTTGGATGAATGCCGACGCGTAGGAGCCGACCTATTGGTGATGGGTGCCCACCGCGCCCACAGCCTTCGCAAAGCAATGGTGGGCACCACCACCGAACAGGTGTTGGAATCGGCGACTATCCCCGTATTGATGGCCCACTAACTTTCGACCCGTGCAAGCGAACTAAAACCGCCAAACACCCCACAAGTGACCCCCTCAAAGGAGACCCAGTAAATGAGCATGATCGTTGCCGTTCCGTCCGAACATCCTGGTGGATTGACCGCCCGCCTGTCGCCCCACTTTGGTCATTGTGAACCCTTCACTCTGGTTACGGTGGACGGAGATCAGGTCACGGACGTGCTGGTCGTTCCCAATACCGGGCATGCAAAGGGCGGATGCCTTGAACCGGTCTTGTTTCTTTCCGAGAAAGGGGCTTGCGTCCTGATCGCAAGTGGAATGGGGATGCGGCCTCTCTCGGGTTTTCTTGATGCCGGAATCATGGTGCTTCACGACGGAGGAGCGCAAACCGTTGGCGACGCCATTTCGGAAATGGCGCGTGGACAATTGCAATCTTTCAACTCGGAGCGAACCTGCGGCGGCGGCGGAAGTTGTCACTAGAAAAGCATCGAAAAAAATATGCGTGACGATTGCGAAAGACGCGGCGACCGCCCGTTTTGATTCCGTCACACCGGAAACAGGGGTTACGCCATCGTTGACGCCAGCATCTCGGACAGGGCGCTTTTCGAGAACGGTTTACCAAGCAGGGGGAAACCCGCGTCTGTCAAACCGGCCTTTTCCAACGTCCCTTCGGGATAACCCGAGACTAGAACCACCTTGAGATCGGGGCGCAGAAGCTGGGCTTCCTTAGCCAGTTCGATGCCATTTTTTCCGCCGGGCAAAACAATGTCGCTGAGCAGCAGGTCAATACTGTCGTCGTGGCGGAGCATGTCGGGAACGGGTGCGGCGGTTGCCGCTTCGACAACCTCGCAGCCGAGGGACTCGAGAACCATATGGGTCGTGGCCCGTACATCCGCGTCGTCTTCGACAAGAAGGACCTTGATTGCGTGTCGGGCATCCTTCCCGGTCGTCTGCGCATCGCTTGGCGATACGCGCTCGCCAACGGCGGCGGGAAGCATAAGCCGCACGGTCGTGCCCTGGCCGAGCTCGCTTTCGATGGTCGCGTCGCCGCCGGACTGGCGGGCGAAGCCATACACCATGCTAAGCCCCAGACCACTGCCCTCGCCAACCTCCTTGGTCGTGAAGAACGGCTCGAAGGCGTGAGCCAGGTTTTCCCCGGATATGCCGCAGCCAGTGTCGGCGACGGAGATTTCAACATAGTCACCTGCCGGAAGAACGCCATTTTCAATGGGAACGTCCACATCAAAATGTTGTTTGCCGACGGCCACCGTCAGGGTTCCGCCCTTCGGCATTGCCGCCCTGGCATTGAGGGCGAGATTGAGAAGTGCATTCGTCAGACCGCTCTCATCCACCGTGAAATTCACGGCACCGCCGACGAATTTGGTCTCGATCGATACGTCTTCGCCCAGGGTTCGCGACCAGAGCGAGGTCATTCCATCAATCAACGAATGAGCATCAAGGTTTTCCGGATGAAGGGTTTGTTTGCGCGAAAAGGCCAAAAGCTGTTGCGTCAGCTTGGCCCCACGATTGCCCGCACGCAACGCGCCGTCCACGAATTTCTCGGCCTCGGAACCGTTGGGGATCGTGTCTTTGGCCAATTCCAGGCTGGTTTCGACCACTTGCAGAAGATTGTTGAAGTCGTGGGCGACACCGCCTGTCAATTGGCCGACTACCTCCATTTTCTGAGCCTGGGCAAGTTGGCGCTCCAACTGATTGTGAGCGGTTACATCGCGAAAGGCGATGAGAACCCGTTGCTCCCCACTGACCTCAATGAGCCGCCCATCCACAACCACCGACTTTTCCGCGCCATTCTTTGTCACGAACACGGCGTCGAAATCGTCGACGGACCCGTCGCTCTTCAGTCGCTCAACAAACGCTGCCCGTCGGGGGGCATCGGCCCAAACGCCAAGTTCGATCGCCGAGCGACCGATAACCTCTTCGCGCGTGTGGCCCAATTCAAAAATCCAACGATTGTTCACATAGATATGAGTTCCGTCGTCCATCCGCGTTATGCACAGTGCAACCGGGGTCCACTGAAAGGCCGTGGAAAACCGCTCTTCGCTCTCGCGTAATGCTTCCACCGCCCGCTTGCGTTCTGAAATATCGCGGTTCACGGCGATTCTGCCGATAGGATTGCCATTCTCGTCGTGCAGCGGCATTACGTTGGCCTCGACCAAAACCGTGCTTCCATCCTTACGGACGGAATTGACCTCTCCAGACCAATACCCGTTACGACGAACTCGGTCGGTAACCTCGTTCAAAAGCTTGCCCTGAACTTCGTCGCTATGGAAAATTGACCCCAGCTGGCCCCGCACCTCATCTGTCGAATATCCGAACATCCTTTCGGCGGCGGGGTTCATGTCGAGGATACGAGCCTCACTGTCCAAGGCAACCACGCCTTCGGACATCTGTTCCCATACGAGAGCCTGTTTGCGTAGTGCTTCTTCAGACTGCTTGAGCTCGGTAATTTCGATGGACATTCCGCCAAGACCCAACAACGTCCCGTTAGCGTCGGCAACGGGAAACTTGTTCAGCGAAAAATGCCGGGCAACCCCGTTGCGGGAAATCAGGGTTTCTTCCTTGTGGATTGATTGGCGGGATTCCAGAACCAGCCGATCCTCACTTAACGTGCTTTTGGCGTGATCCGGCGATTGGAATTCCTCGGCCCGCTTTCCGATAACTGTATCTCGTGCTTGTTCATGAAAATCACAGAAGGTGTCATTTACCAAGACATAACGGCGTTCGACGTCCTTGAAGAAAATTCCAACGGTAGAATCATCAATAAACGAAGAGACCTGGGCTTCACGGGCCCGCAGAGCATCTTCCACCTGCCTACGCTCCGTAATGTCCTCGGTGACAACACCAATACCGGCAACTTTGCCGTCGGAGTCCTTAATCGGAAACCGGATATTCCGGATAACCTGGACGCCCAACTGCATATCGTCCGTTTCCCCTTCGAAGGCTTGCGGGGTTCCGGTTTCAATGACCTTGCGTTCCGCTCGCGCAATGGCGGCCGCGATATCCGACCGTCTGAAATCCGCAGCTGTTTTCCCAATGATCGCTTCCTGAGGAACGCCAAAATGTTGGCATACCACGGGATTGACGTAGGTGAATCGCCCCTGTGCATCTTTGGCCGCGATCCCGATAGGCGCGGCTTCCATGAAGCTTTTGAAACGCGCCTCGCTCTCGACAAGAGCCCTCTCCGCGTGTTTTCGCTCGGTGATGACCTCGACCACACCGAGACAATTCTTGGGGTTGCCTTGTTCATCACGGACCAGGGTGCGGGTCAGGCGGCCCCAGATGTCCTCCCCGTTTTTGGCGAGGTAGCGTTTTTCCACCTGATACCGGTCGCGCTTTCCTTCCGCCAGTTCACCGAACAGGGACACGTCCTCAGCGGCATAGTCTGGATGGGTATACTCCGTGAAATGCATATTCAGGAATTCTTCCGGCGTGTACCCAAGTATTCTGGCCCAACCCTCATTTGCCAAAATCGTTTGCCCGTTAAGGTCCTCGACGCCGAAGCCGACGGATATCCCGTCAAGTAAAAGCCGCGTGCGGGCTTCACTCTCGCGCAACGCCTTCTCGGCCGTAACGTGCCGACCGCGCACGAGGATCAATCCGCCAAGGGCCATGGCCACAATTATGTAAAGGGGGCCAAAAACGAGTAGGATTTTCCTTGTTTCCCGTTCCGCCAAGGCGGTGAGGTTTGCGCTTGGTACCTGTGAGACGATTTTCCAGAAATAGGCTCGACCCTCAACCTTGCCCATACTTTGTGCGAAGGCCGCGTTTGTTTCGGTGCTCGACTTGAAACCCTCGAGAAGGGGATAGACGGTCTCGAAAGTGAACAAGCCGTTCTGGTCACGAAACTGGCCCTTGTCGGCTTTCTTGATCCGCTCCCAGGTTTCGGGGAAGCTTTTTGCGAATGCCTTTCCGTGATCAAGCATGAACCCCCATTCCAGTCCGGGGTTGGGGGCATTCAGCCAATAACCATTGGAATTGAGAATCATGGCGTCGCCGAAATTGCCGGTCGCCTCGGTTTCAAATTGCTCGATCAGTTTTGCACCGAAGTAGTTAAGGATTACGACGCCGCGCTTATGCCCCTCTTTGTTGAAAACCGGTGTCGCCAGCCGGATCATCGGTTTGAAAGGTTTTTCGATCTTGCCTTGCTCGATGTTCAAGTCGAGCGGCGAAAAATAGATTTCACCTTTGTTTAGCGCCAATGCCTCGCGGAAGTAGTAGCGCTGGCTTTTGTCCTGCAACACTTCCTTTGGAACGGCGACCGGGAGGCCATTGTTGAAATTCACCCGGGCAATCTCCATCCCCGTTTTGTCGATAAAGCGCGCCTGATCGTATAGTCGCTTATTGCTGACCAGCAGCAAAAAATCCTGCTGTAGATGCCGAACTGCGTCCGGGTTCAAACGTTGGCGCACTTCCGAGAACTCGGAATGTTGGGCAATGATCAACAGATCCGACGTGATCGCCTTCAGTTCTTTGGTAATCGCAACAGTTCCAAGGGAAAGCCCATTGGCCTCTTCCGCAGCCAGGGTCGTTCGCTCCTTGATAACCAAATAATGGTGTAGGGAATAGACTACGACGGCAATCAGCGCCGTCAGCGGCACTAGCATCAATAGAAACCGCTTGACGAAGCTTCGATGCATGCCACTGAACCTATCCGTTGCCTAAATAAAATAAATATACCTGGGCTATATTCGAAACTAAGAGCCCAGCCTATATTGATTTGATATTATGCCGAGCGCTTCTGGCGGAGCAAGCGCCAGTTTCGAGTCGTCAGTTTTTCTTTCTCATTTCGATGATGGCTCAGGAATAGATGGCAGAGAGAGATACTCTTTGCGCCCCAGGCCGGGTCTACCACGGAAAAAATATCCGCGTACGTTGAGAACCTGTGATCTTTAGTGGCCCAAATTGCGATACGGGAATGATGGGTATACATGGTGTTTCGAGCGTACTTGTATCTCGAAAAGACCTTAGGAAAAAAGTTGACGTGGCGCTGTCCGGAAACCCCGTTGACCGACACGGCGGCGCAAAATAAGATCGATTCAGGAGGGTGCACAAATGAATGAAATCAGCGTTTTCAGTTCCCTCAATGTGCTGGTTGTCGAGGACGAGGCGTTCTCGCTGCGTTTCGTTTTGAGAATTCTCCAGAAAATAGGCGTTTCCAATGTACTTGATGCTGCAAACGGCGCTGAGGCCCTAGAGCGCTTGGCGAATGCGGATACGCGCATCGATTTGGTGTTCAGTGATATCGAAATGCCGGAGATGGACGGGTACGAACTCGTCCGACGTATTCGGGATGGCGCGGTGCCTGAATACAAGGACGTTCCGGTACTTATGCTGACCGGACAGAATATTGATGACGCGGAAGAAACGGCCCGAATTCACAAAATTGACGGATATATCGTCAAGCCACCGAAGCCGGACCAGCTAGAAGTTCACATGAGGAGGACGCTGGGACTATGATTTCCGCAAGGAATATTCTTGCGGTTTTCTGCCTTCTGGCGGCGCTTGTTAGACCGGTCGCGGCACAAGAAACCATCAAGATCGCGATCGCAGACAATTATCCCCCTTTCACAATAGTCGATCCCATTGGCGAGCCCCGCGGGCTGTTTGTGGATATATGGCGCGAATGGAGCAAGGCCAGCGGCATCCCAATTGAGTTCAGGCCAAGCAGTTGGCCCGACACCCTGAAAGCCGTGCAAGAGGGCAGGGCAGATGTTCACTCCGGCCTGTTCAAGAGCGCCGCGCGCGAGAAGTTTCTGGACTATTCCGAACCCATCCATGAGATCAAAACGGGTGTTTTCTTTCGTGCGGGGAGCGAACTCGTTCTGCTCGCGGGCCTTGCCGGTTCGAAGGTCGGCGTTATCAAGGGCACTTTTCATCAACGTTATATCGGTGAAAATGTTCCCGGCATTGAAGTTGTTGACTACCCGGACGGTGAGGCTCTTGTTCTGGCCTTGCTCAAGGGTGATGTCCGCGCGGTGGTAAGCGAAGTTCCGACCGTTCAATCCAACTTGGCGCGGCACGGGTTGCAAGGCACCATCGAACGCCACGGCGATATCGTATTTTCAAAATCGACCTTCACGGCAGTTAAAAAGGGACGGAGCGATTTACTGAAAGTCGTTAATAAGGGGTTCGCTGCCATTCCGATCGAGGCCCTGGCGAAAATCGAGGCACGCTGGTTTCCCAACCCTAACGACCACTACTACACGACCCCTGGCGGGCGGTTGACGTTCACCCCGGCAGAAGAAGATTGGATGGAAAAGAACCCAATCATTCGTCTGGCCGTAACCGATTTTATCACGCCCGTCGACATCGTCGACGACCAGGGTAATTACAGTGGCCTGAACGCCGATTTGATTACGCTGCTCAACAAGCGTCTGGGCATCAACATCGTGCCCGAATTTCACAGCACCTGGGGTGACGTGGTCAAACGGACCATGGCGGGCGACGTGGACGGCGCCTTTAGCCTGTCGCGCACGCCGGAGCGCGAAAAAAACGTTTTGTTTACAAAACCCTATGCATTCGATCCCATCATCGCCGTCGTTCGTAAGGAAGAAACGGGAATCTCAGACTGGGAGAACCTTTCCGGAAAAAAAGTGTCGGTGGTCAAGGGGGCTTCGGTCATCGAAGACCTCAAAAAGGTTTTGGGCCACGGGACGCTGCTCGAGGTCGAGAACGAGGCTGCCGGCCTGAGGGAACTTTCGACGGGCGGGGTGAATGCGCACGTTAGTTGGCTGATCCCTTATGGCAACGCCCAGCGGTCCACGCCTGTTCACGGTCTTCGCATAGCCGTCAAGCGCAATACCGAGGGCGGCACGCTGGCAATCGGTATTCACAAGAGCCGACCAGAGCTTTTCTCGATTATCCGCAAAGGCCTGAATGCCATCACCCGCGAGGAATTGAACGAGGCGCGCAACCGCTGGCTATTCCCCCGCATCGTGGATGACAAGTACCGCATCTACCTGACCGAAGCTGAAAAGGACTGGCTGGCGAAGCATCCTGAAATCCAGGTCGGCTTAATGAATGAATGGCCGCCGATCAGTTTCGTAGATGACGATGGCCGTCCCCAGGGAATTACGGCGGATGGTATCAGGGCGCTTGATAAGCGTTTGGGCGGTATTCTTGCGTTCCATCCCGGCCCGTGGGAGAAGGTTTTTAACGACGTTGCTGACCGACGCCTGGATATCCTTCTCGACGTCACGCCGACCGAGGAACGCAAGAAGTTCTTCAATTTTACTAAGCCCTACCTGACCATTCCCCACGTTATCGTGGCGCCCGTCACCGGGCCGTATTTCAAGGACGAGAATAGCCTGAGCGGCGAAACCATCGCCCTGGAACGCGGGTTCGGAAACGTCAAATACTTCAGAGACAATTTCCCCGATGTTTCAATCCGGGAATACGATGACACGAGCACCGCGCTGGGTGCCGTGGCGCGCGGCGAGGCCGCCGCCTACGCGGGAAATCGCGCCGTTGCCACCTACGTCATGGGCAACGAATTGATGATCAATCTCAAGGTTCATGGGCGCCTGAAAAAGAAGGGCTCGGTGTTGGCCATCGGGGTGCGCAAGGACTGGCCGGAACTGGTCCCCATCCTTGAAAAGGGGCTGGCCGATATCAGCCACAGCGAACGCCAATCCATCATTTTGAAGTGGGTCTCGGCGTTTGATGGGAATTCCGCTCCCGAAGCCGTGAAATTGGAACTGACGGATGCGGAGAAGGCTTTTGTGAAGGAGCATCCGGTGATCCGGACAATGGCTCTTCCCGACTGGCCTCCCATCGAATTCAGGGACAAACGCGGGAACTATAAAGGCGTTGCCGCTGAAATAGCCCAACTGGCCGCCGGTCGCGCCGGGCTCGAACTGGAACCGGTTTTCGGCGTGTGGTCGGATCTTTTGAAGAAACTGCGAAACAAGGAAGTCGACTTAGCACCCGACATTTTCCATACCCCCGAGCGCGACACATATCTCGAGTTCACCGAACCGTTCCTGCAGATGTACGACGCCATCTTTACCCAAACGGGAATGGGTGACATCGGTTCCGCAGCCGATTTGCAAGGGACAACTGTTGCCATTGAAGATGGTTATGCCACCCTGGAGCTGTTATCAAGTGGCCACCCGGATGTCGATCTTCTCGTCGTTCCGAATACCCTTGAAGCCCTGAAAGCCGTGTCTTCTGGTAAAGCCGACGCGTATGTGGGCAGTCAGATGGTCGCATCCTATCTGATCAAGCAATACCTGCTCCCAAATTTGAAAGTGTCGGGTTTTTTCGGAGACGAAACCCAGAAATTCCGCATGGCGGCGCGCAAGGACTGGCCGCTCCTGCGTGACATCGTGAACAAAGGGCTGGCTTCAATCAGCGACGAAGAAAAAAACGCCATCGTCAACAAATACGTCAGTCTTGGTTCCGATGCCGGGGAAGAGCGGGTCGAACTAACCGACGAAGAGCGGCAGTGGTTAAAAGAAAATCCGGTTATCCGGGTTCACAACGAGATGGACTGGCCACCATTCAACTTTGCGGAAGATGGCGATCCGAAGGGGTTCTCGATCGACTATATGGACCTGCTCGCGTCCAAAATCGGATTGAAGGTTGACTACGTAACCGGTCCAAGCTGGAACGAATTCTTAAGCATGATGAAGAGTGATGACCTTGAGGTCATGCTCAATATTGTCAGAACGCCGGAACGTGAAAAGTTCCTTCTTTACGCAGATGTCTATGGCTCCAACCCGAATACGATCCTCAGCCGAAGGTCGGATCCGTATGGCAGCCTGGAAGAACTTTTCGGCAAGACCGTCGCCGTGCCCGAGGGGTATTTTCAAGAAGAAATTCTGAAAACGGACTTTCCCCAGATCAAACTGCTTTTGGTTAAGGACGCCCGAGAGAGCCTCAAGGCGGTCAGCTTCGGCAAAGCAGATGCGGCCGTCTGTGAACTGGCTGTTTGCAACCATTTTATCAGCCACGGAATGATGACCGACGTGGCGATTTCCGGTGAATTGAAATTGGGTCGGGAAGGCGTTGACAAATTATGGATCGCAACCCGCAAAAACCTGCCGATATTGGCGTCCATTCTAAAGAAAGGTATGGATGAGGTTACGCAGAGCGAGAAGCAGCGGCTGGTCAGGCGGTGGATCGGCACAAATGAACCGGAAGCTGATGTCATCAAGCAGGTTCCCTTAACGGAAACGGAACGGCTGTGGCTAAGAGAAAACCCCTTTACGCGACTTGCCGTTCTTGAAGACTGGAAGCCTTACGACATTACGGCGGCGGATGGTCGGCATACCGGGCTGCACAGCGACCTTCTCGCACTGATCAACCGTCATTTGGGAACCAGCATTACCCCAATTCCCTTCCCTTCATGGAAAGAAGCCTACGCAAAGGCGTCGACCGGCGAAATAGACGGGATCATGGGGCTGAGTTGGACGAAGGAGCGTGAAGATACATTCTATTTCTCGCCGCCCTACCACTATAAGGCGGCGGATATCGTTGTTCGTGATGACGACACGTCCATCATTAAATGGTCCGATCTAGACGGAAAGAAGGTCTGGGTTCGGGCGAATTCATCCCTGGCCGTCAAGCTCCGCGCGGAAATTCCCGGTGCAAAGATTTTGGCGGCTGAGAGCGAAGCGGCAGGGTTGAAGGCCTTGTCCGAGGGCGAAGGCGACGCTTATCTGGCCTGGATTAGCGAAGATGCGGACGGTTTGAAGGCAATGGGCTTAAGGGTCGGCGGAGAAATCGACACACGTCAGGGTGAATTCACCATCGGCGTACACAAAAGCCGCCATCTGGTTGCCGACATCATCCGAAAGGGTATGCAAGCCATTTCCATCAAAGAGATGGCAAACCTCAGAAACAAGTGGTTCTTTTCCGACAATTACGCGGTCGCTCTGAATGACGCCGAAAAAGCCTGGCTGGCGCGCCACAAGAAGGTTCGGGTCATGGTTGGCACGTGGCCCCCGTTCCATTTTTCAGAGGACGCCCAGCATAAGGGCATGGCCCTGGATTACGTTCGGACCGCCCTTGATGTCCTTGGTCTGGAAATCGAACCCGTTCCCATGAAATGGCACGATGCGCTCAAGGGCATCACCAGCGACAATAAGATCATCGACCTTCTGCCGACCATTGCACGCAGCCCGGAACGCGAAGAGATGGTCAATATCACGCGCGACTACCTGTCGTTTCCAAGGGTGATTTTTACGCGCAAGGAATTCGACCCCGGCTCGTTGATGGATGCCCACGGCAAAACCGTTGCCGTGGAAAAGAACTTCATCACCCACAAACTTCTGGCCAAGGATCATCCCGAGATCACGCTTCTGCCCCTCGCCACCACCCGCGAAGCCATTGAGGCAGTGTCCTTTGGCAACGCCGACGCCTATGTCGGCAATATGGCCGTCGGTAATTATCTGATTGAAAAACTTGGGCTGACCAACCTCAAGGTCGCTGCTCAAACCACCTATAAGTCAGATATTCAAGCGATCGGCGTACGCAAGGATTGGCCCGAACTGGCGGCAATGATCAACAAGGTATTGGCTGTTTTGCCCGAAAGCGCCCATCGGGATATTCGGCGCCGCTGGTTACCCTCCACCGCCGACGATACGGCCAGGGCCTCGCGGGTCGATCTTTCCGCTGCCGAGCGAAAGTGGCTTGCCGAGCATCCCAGTTTTCGCCTTGGCATTGACGCCAGTTGGCCGCCGTTCGAGTTCATCGATGAATCCGGCAAATACAGCGGCATCAGTTCGGGCTATATCGAGACCATCAGCGAATTACTGGGCGTCGAGACGGAAGTGGTTCCGAACCTCACATGGACGGAGGTTATGGAAAAGGCCCGGACCGGCGAGGTTGACATCATTCCGGCTATGGCGCGAACCGACGAACGGGCCGAACACTACAATTTCACCAAGCCCTACATCACCTTCCCCCTTGTTATCGCCGTTGGCAAAAAGGCGCCCTTCGTCAGCACACTGGAGGACTTGGCGGGAATGCGTGTCGGCGTGGTCAAAAACTATTCCATCCATGAAATGTTGGTGGCTGACTACCCGAAAATCGCCGCCGTGCCGTACGGCACTTTGTTAGACGGGCTTGAGGCCCTGAACGAAGGCAGGGTCGATGCCTTCATCGATAATCTTGGCACCATCACCTACATGACCGGCAAGGGAAACCTGGAAAATGTCCGGGTCGTTGCGCCCATTGATGCCACCTTCAATCTTTCCGTGGCGGTGC
>Ga0233431_1003536_pt1 | contig 18544 bp, 15 predicted proteins | sample SI_118_April2016_FD_179867 | JGI IMG/M metagenome (GOLD analysis project Ga0233431, IMG submission 179867) | Seawater microbial communities from Saanich Inlet, British Columbia, Canada - SI_118_April2016_200_MG | ecosystem: Environmental > Aquatic > Marine > Inlet | place: Canada: British... | reverse complement strand
ATCTTGTTCAACATAGCGCAGGTTCAGGGAAGTCCAACTCCATCGCATGGTTGGCACACCAACTTTCGTCCCTACACCATGACAATGAAGATTCTGCATTTGACTCAATCATAGTAATCACTGATAGAACCGTTCTGGATGACCAGCTCCAGGAGACTATTGCTAGTTTTGATCATAAAGATGGTGTTGTCGTTGGTATCAGCAGAACCGGTACAAACGAATCCAAATCGACTCAGTTGGCTGACGCCTTAGAACGTGGTGCTAAGATTATCATCACAACGATACAGACTTTTCCATTCGTTCTTGAAGCAATACAACAGCGGACATCCCTTAAAGGTAGAAAATACGCCATTATTGCCGATGAAGCACACTCATCCCAATCTGGCTCTTCAGCAAAACAGTTGCGAGAAGTGCTCACGGCAGAACAAATAGAAGAAGGCGTTGAGATAAGTGCAGAAGATATCATTGTTGCATCTCTGGAATCTAGGACTGCTGGCAGTAGCCTGAGTTTCTATGCCTTCACAGCCACCCCAAAGGCAAAAACCCTTGAGATGTTTGGTGTGTTACCGAATCCCGGTGAGCCACCATCAGAGACAAATACTCCTCACGCATTTCATCTGTACACCATGAAGCAAGCCATTCAGGAGGGGTTCATTCTGGATGTTCTCCAAGGCTATACGACATATAAGGTTTACTATAAGCTTGAACACAGCAATATGCATAAAGATGAAGAAGTCGAGAGCAAAAGAGCCAAGGTAAAGATAGCAAAGTGGCTGAGTACCCATCCATTTAATATTGCTCAGAAGATTGATATCATTATTAACCATTTTATGAGGGATGTTGTTCATTTGCTTGAGGGACAGGCCAAGGCAATGGTGGTGACTTCCAGTCGCAAATCAGCAGTACGTTACAAGATTGCATTTGATAAATATATCTCTACGAATAAGATCAAGAATGTACGAGCAATGATCGCCTTCTCCGGGAAGGTAAACGATGATGTTGAGGGTACGAAGAAAGAATACACCGAAACAAATATGAATCCTGATTTAAAAGGTAGAGAGATGCGCAAAGCATTTGATACCAACGATTATCAGGTCATGCTCGTAGCGAACAAGTTTCAGACAGGCTTTGACCAACCGAAGCTTTGTGCCATGTATGTCGATAAGAAACTGGGAGGTGTTGATTGTGTTCAGACGCTTTCCAGGCTCAACAGGATCTATCCCGGCAAGGACAATGTGTTTGTACTTGATTTCTTTAACGACACTGAAGATATCAAGGAAGCATTTGAGCCCTACTACAACACAACTGAACTGGAAGATGTAACAGATCCAAATATTGTCTATGACCTACAGACGAAGCTTGCGGCAGAAGCCATCTATACCCAAAGCGAAGTTGAGGCTTATGCTATGGCTTTCTTTGATCCAAAGGGTACACAAGCTGCCATGAGTAGTGCTGTAAAACCTGCCAGTGATCGTTACAAAGGTCAATACAAAGGTATCTTGGAAAATATTAAGCATATCAAGTTGGAATTGAAAAATGCCAAACTCAACAAAGACGATAAAGCAGTTCATAATTACGAGCTTGACCTAAAAGGCTTGAATGAGGAAAAGAGTGCGCTTGATATCTTCAAGAAGGACCTCATAACCTTTGTGCGAATGTACGAGTTCCTCTCACAGATTGTTGATTATGCAGATGAAGAGTTATTAAAGCTGTGGGCATTCGTGAAAGGACTTATACCTAACCTTAAAACGTATGAAGAAAAAGACCCTATTGATATTTCAGAGGTTGAACTCACACGCTATAAGTTACACGAGCAGAAAACAGAATCGATTAATCTGATTGGCGATACAGAGGGAGTCTATTCTGCTAATCCCGGTGGTGCAGTTGCCCGGGATGTCAACAAAGAGCTTCTATCCGAGATACTCGGTCACATGAACGCCTTATTTGATGGTAAACTAACTGATGATGACATGATCAACTACGCCAATACCATTAAAGACAAAGTGCTGGAGAATGACAAGGTGATTGAGCAGGTTGTAAATAATTCAAAAGAGCAAGCCATGTTGGGTGGGTTCTCAAAAGCGATTGATGATGCAGTTATCGGTAGCCTGGATGTTCACCAGGGGCTAGCTAAACAGGTCCTAGATGACGAGCGGGTACGAAATGGCTTTGCACACATTATCTATGATCTAATAGCAAAGGGGTTAAAAGCTGGGTAAGTTTGAGATACCCGGGTCAGCGTATTGATAAGCGATAATGCCCAACTCTAATCCCATTAACTAAATAATATGATTCCTGAAAGGATTCTCCCATGCCAATCAAGAAGGAAGTAAAAGATCTCAAACTTTTGCAGAATTATATATACTTATTACTGAAATCCTTGTTTAGTGAAGTAAAAGAGATGGAAGAGTTCACAGTTTACAAAAATGATATGGATCATGAACCCTCTGAGGAATTAGCGGATCATCTTGAATCGATATTTAGTTCCTGGTGGGATGATCCCGCTGATACAGTAGATGCAAACAGGAACATGGGTGGGAAAGATTGGATTGATATTTTACTCGGAAACCTAAGCCCTGCTTGCGAGAGACGTATGAGAAACTATGGTGGGGGACAAGATATAATAGCATCCTTGATCTTTGATTATTCTGAGGAGCTACTTAAGGATGATAGTGTATTCGCATTGTACCATCACATGCTCGAACTAGAGAAATTGAAAGACAGTTTCAGTATTACAGATCAACTTCACTAGGCATTGACGTCCCATTTATTCTTGGTTGTATCAGTCGACCTAGTATTATTTAGAATGATAATCTGTTATTACTTAATCTGAGAGACACGTATTCCATGCCTACAATTAAAATAGACGACCTGACGACCATTCCGGTTCCTTCTGAATTCCAACGAAATAAAACCTACTGGCAGATATTCCCTTATGATGGGGAGATTGATATGGTCAACATGAAGTACATGGACGAACCAATGACTGCCGTGCAAGTTCAATTTGCCCAAATGCTACACCATGATGAATACGGGATTGTGGACAATTACGACGAACGTCACATGGATATCTATAATAGAACTGTTAAAAGTTTGAGAGGCCACGGCATAGTGGTGGGGAGAGAGTACCAAGACCTACTCAAGCGGATGGCAAAGGTGATGGCAAACACGATGTATATGGAACGTCCTGTAGTCATAACCACTCGTCCGGGTTTGGGGAAAACTCAAATGCTGATCTCAACTTTGATCGAGAAGATTAAGCAGATTGAGGGATACTCTGTTGTGGTGGTGACCAGAAGAGTTGAAGATGCGTTGAGTATATCCGAAGTTGTTGATCGAGGACTTGAAAAGGATGTATGCTTTGTACGACCAACAATCACACGAATAATGCAGCGTGTGGATAAATGTTTGAATGGTAAATCCTTAAAGGATTATGAGAAGGATAAGACTATCTGCAGGTACAAGAACTGCAAACAATTCTCATGCCCTGTAAAGAACAACCATAATTCTCACCTAGATCATAAAGTAGTCTTCGTCACAACAAATCACTTAAACACTATACTGGACGATGGTCTTCTGGAAGATTTGATGGAATATGGTCCATTGGAGGATTCAGATTCTGGAGAATCGTATTACGGAGTACGAACTGAATTATTTATAGATGAAAATCCGGGTTTAATATTTAATCCTCAAATAACAGAAAAGATGTTAACTGATTGTATGGCCCACCTTAAACAGAATAAGTTTGAGGGTCATCTGATAAATGAGTACATACTTGTCCGGATGTATTTCTCAACTCAATTTGGTGGCAAAGTGCAATATGAATTCACTGGTCCGCATGGTGTTGTTCCACAACTCTCAATGGAGTTTAAGCGGTCATGGTGGAAGACACCCCATCCTGATCATTATAATATGCCCAGGGTGGTGAATGCCTTCATCAAGCATGGTGGTATAAGACAGAATAAGAATAACTTTATTGATTACGCCATAGGTTTAAGCAGATACAGGGACCTTGTGGGGTTTCCATTCAGAACGGTTATCCTCGATGGATCTGGTTTAAAGGATCTAACTTATAACCCTAGTGATTTCAATATATTGGATCTACCAGAGATCAGAGATGCATCTCGAGCAACGATCCATCGGTACCCAATAAATCTTTCTAAAACATTCTACTCGAACAGTAAGACTACCAAAAAGGTGGTTGCTGTTGCTGATGAGGCAGTATCAGTCATTGGGAAACGCAAAGCATTGTTCATCACCTATAAACAGTACGCTGACAAATTCATGAAGATATTTGCTCCCTACCCGAACATTCGGGTGAACCATTTCGGCAATCTGATTGGCAGAAATAAGTATTCTGATTGCTCTGTAGTATTCTTTGCGGGCTTAAACGATTGGGGGCCTATGGAGTACTTCACTCAAATGGCGGCAACCTCAGGTAATAAAATCGACCTCTCAATAGTTGCTAACAAATCGACACTCTTCAAGGATGGTGAAGTGAACGACTTCTATTTTACGCTTATCTCAGTTGGCCTTTATCAGGACCTTATGAGATCAAACCTGCGAGTTGCCTCTGACACAAAGCACGTGGACATCTATATTTGGTCTGCGAATATAGAACTCATCAGTAAACTAGAGGATTTGTTACTAGGTGTCCAGGTGATTGATGAGCCAACACCTGAGGCTCTTCAAAGTACAAGACAGCCCGGACAGATATCTTCAGAGGCTAAATCGTTATTAGATGTTTTAAGGAACTCACTTACAGAGGACGATTATATGCTTAAACCGAAGGGGAGATCAATCTTACTTGCTAAATGTCTTAGAAAATCCCCACTTAGGATAGAAATTGAATATGTGTTTGGTCCCATAGATCGTAGTCATTACCCAAGATATAAGAAGTACGCCAAGACCTACCTGGATACATTGGAGCCTGATCCCAAATAGATTTAATCTGGAGATGCACAACCCTTGGTGGCACAATATGACTAGCTAAATACAGAATTGTCAAAACTGGCTAATCCCTATATAATATTATTTAGCCATTAGCCAGTTATCGATTCATCCAAACGACCAATAATTGTATTCAATCAATATTGGACACTTCGCTTTAGTACACATCACAGTTGAATTTGAACATGTGACTGAATCAAATGACCCACATCTTACCTAGTGTATGAGTACTAGTAAGTAATCATAGATTAGGTTTCAAGTCTCGAACGTACAGTAGTCAATTGAGATTGTAAATTCTTTCCCCCTAAATATGATTTGTATTTTAATTTGAACTTATTAATGATCTAAGTATAGTAATAACATACAGTTGTTGCAATTAATCTCATCAAATCTTACGAAATCTCATAATTTGATGAGAAATGGCTGACATGCCTATACGTATAGGGTTGGAAATAGAATCCAATCGAGCGTGCTTAGGGGATGACCCCCAGATACAATTGAATTGAGCACACAGGTATTGGGATCGGACCAGAATCTCAAATCTGACGGAGAGATCCATAATATGATTGGTCCATAGGAAAGATTATTAAATGAAAGCTAGAATTGAAATCCAAGAAAAAGCGGGAATCGCATTAACGAAGCAAAAATCCATTGATACGGCGAACTTCCCATTTACGCTGAATACCAATATAGGTTGTCTAACACAATGTAATTATTGTTATTTGCAGCAGTTCCCCTTTAACCTTCACACCAAGTTTGGTGAAGAGGTGAAAATAAAAGCCTGGTTGCCAGAACGTCTCGAAATAGAGTTGGAAAAATATAAGGATATACCTCAGCATCTGAAGCGCGTGCAAATTAACAGTGCAACCGAAGGCTATTTGCCTCAGGCAATAAAATATACGCAGGAACATTTGGGCAGAGATTTGATGGCTGAAATTCTACTCGTCTTTAAAAACCAATGGAGTAAGGGTAATTGTTGGATGGTACACCTTGTCACAAAGAGCCACCTTATTGTAAATCACCTCGATATAATATCAGATATGAAAAATCAAATTCAGGTTGAATTGACAATTACGAGCCTAGATGAACAGATATCTAGGAATCTTGAGGGGTTTGCCTCTAGTGTGTCAAAGAGAATCGATGTAATAGAGAAGTTCGCTGTAAACGATGTTTTCGTACGTGCCATGTGCATGCCTTTCATCGGTAATAGAACTGAGGCTGAGCTGGTTCAAAAGACCCTATTAGATCATGGTGCCAAAGCCTTTAAACACAAGAGTATGAATTATTGGGATGAGGCGTCCTTGTTGGAGGGTAAGAAGGTTCCAGCGAATGGTAAACGTGACATCATCTTTGAAGATCTGCTTATAAAAAGTGGTGAACCTTGTTTAGATGACTCAGGTAATTCTGATTTGATTACTGTGTTAATGCCAGATAAGAGGTGGAAAAAATTCACTGATCAGTTAGTCAGCCCCGTTAATTGGGGATATAATGAGCTCAATGATATCGATTGGAAATATATCAGATAAGCTCTTGTTCATAACCAATGGATTAGCCTGGAATAAGTTTTTTAGGAATCTTATTCCAGGCTTTTCTATTTCACTTCCTCTATATCAATTCATTGATGCGTATTCGAAATATGCCAAGTCTAAGTGTTGAATCAATTCACAGCGCAATACACATTAATATGTCCCTTACTCATCTCATAAGCTGATTTGCTTATATAGGCCGTCAAATTCTATTATTTTTATATATAGGTATCTTTCAGTTTGATTAGAAAAACTTCCTTAGCACAACACGAAAAGCACTATAGTCCACTTATTAGCGTGATATATATCACATATATAATAATATCTAAATCGATAAACTCAATATATACAACACAAATGCAAAATAGGTTAAGAAAACATACGAAATACTAAGACTAAATAGCCATTCATGTGTTTTGGACTGCCATAACTACTATTGAGACGAGTTGTGAATAGCAACCAGGGCTGATGGAAAAATATAGTTTATGCGGTAGCCCCATCTATAGTTTCGGTAGAAACCTCCCTGAGAATACCGTTAATATTTTAAAGAAAAGGTAGATAATATGAAATCTATGATAGTAAATGTAAAACCAATGAAAACATTGATTAAGAAATCCCCTGGGTTTATTAAAAAAGAGCTTTCTGGCTATAAGCTAGACCTCGTAGCACTGTGCGGCTTTGGATGCTTATACTGTAGTTCAAATACTGGAAATTATCTTCGAATAAACCAGAAGGAATTTGCTGAAGCAGCGGAAAATCAAACAGGAAAAGCTATTAAACCAAAGGATGCCCCTAATTTAATGATGATCTGGCCAGATGTTATAGAGCAGTTGGAAAAAGAACTCGCTGATAAGCCAAAAGAGTATGGTGCTGGAGAAGTATTAATGTTCTCCATGTTGACTGATGGTTTCTCCCCTTATCTGGTTAAAGAGGGAATTACAAAAAAGGTCCTCGAAATGATTCTCGAGAAAACTTCATTCCGAATCCGGGTTCTAACCAAAAATGCAGTAGTTGGTAATCCAGACTGGGTGGGGTTCTTTGAGAAGAATAAAGAACGATTCATGGTTGGTCTATCCACCGGCAGTATTGATGATAAATGGAGTAAAAGTATAGAGATAGGAACCTCAAGCCCTAAGGCTCGATTCAGTGCTTATGCCAAACTTCAGAAGGCAGGTGTCCCCACCTTTGGGATGCTATGTCCGGTATTTCCAGATCAAATGAATGATCATGCTGTTGAGAAAATGTTGGATCAGATTGATCCTGAAAAGGTTGACCAGGTTTGGATAGAGCCCTTTAATGATAGAGCAAATTGGCGGACAGTGAGAGCAAGTTTTACTGAGGGTAGTCCCGAATATGGGTGGTTTACTGATGTATACGAATGGGGGAAGAGTGAAAACTGGAGCCAGTATGCGTCTGAGCTATATGTCCGAGTCCGAGACAAGGCTGTTTCTGAAGGCTGGTTGCATAAGCTTAAATATCTTCTTTATGAAGGAAGCATAACTGAGTCTGATTCAATTAAATTCGAAGGTTTGGAGGGGGTTTTGCTCCAAAGTAAACCCGGTGATGATGGTTATAGTCAGAACCCTCATATTGCAAGAATGCAACGATGATGAATGATATTGATTGGAAATATATCAGATAATTCCTTTTTCAAGGGAAATGGAATGCCTGAGGTATGTCCCATACGATCATACCCCAGGTGTTCCTATGTCCCTCTTGTAACTATGATGTTGCTGATAAAATGAAAGCGCCTAGTGTTGAATCAATCCCACAGGAATAACGTTGGAACCCTCGGGCCAGGATTGAAATATAAAGGAGGATTCAGTAATGGATACCTCAGTACAATTGAACGAGAATAAATCAAATATTTCAATGCTCTCATCAGGTTTGACAGAATCAAATATGTTAAGCAAACCAAATATTGTGATATACCCACGATCAGATGCCGGCAATGCCGAACTCCTAGGTGACCTTTTTAAAGGAAAAATAAAGTATGACCACACTCGGGGAGTATTTTTCACGAGCAACGGTCAATACTGGTCTGAAGATTCAAGAGAAGACATATATCAGATGGCAAAACAGGCTGCCAGGGTAAGACAAGAATTGAGTAGTGGTCATCCTCAAATAGATTCCCGTGAACAGGAACGAAAATACGGACTGCGATCAGAAAACTTCACTATGATGTCGAATGCACTGAAAATAGTGAAGTCCTTGCCAGGTATAGGTGTTGAGCAAGATGCATGGAACCGTGAAACCATGCTGTTGCAATTCGAGAATGGTGTTTACGACCTTGAGAGCAAGCTGTTCCGACCAGGAATTGAGAAAGACATGATTTCTCAATCTGTAGGATATGATTATGATCCTGCTGCGAAATGTCCTCAGTTCGAAAAAGCTATTTTAGAGATAATGAATGGTAATAAAGAGATGGTTAACTTTCTTAAGCGAGCCATCGCATACTCTCTAACCGGTAAAACTTCAGAACAATGCTTATTTATTTTGACTGGAGATGGCTGCAACGGAAAATCAATTCTGCTGGACACATTATTGGCTCTCATGGGAGCGTATGGGGCTAACACACCATTTGCTACGCTAGAATCTTTTAAAGCAAAAGAGAATTCCAATGATGTTGCCAGGCTGGTTGATGCCAGGTTCGTTTCTGCAAGTGAATCGTCTCATTCGCGTAGTTTTAATGAATCTCGTATTAAAGAAATGACAGGAAGTGATAAACTTACTGCTCGATTTTTGTTCAAAGAGTATTTCACCTTCACACCTCGGTTTAAAATATGGTTAGCCGTGAACACACTTCCAGAAATAAAGGGGACGGACAATGGTATCTGGAGACGGATCAAAGTCATCCCTTTTGATGTAAGCTTTCTCGGTCGAGAAGATAAAGATCTCGGTATGAAATTACTCCAAGAGTTACCTGGTATTATGAATTGGGCGATAAGTGGATTAAAGGATTGGGAATCGAACGGTTTGAATGATCCATTACCAGTCACTGCCGCAACCCATGCCTATAGGACAGATTCAGATGTTCTAGCTCAATTTATTGATGAAGAAACCTTCAAAGTAGCTGAAAGGTCAATTTCTGCGAAGATATTGTATAAAGCATATTATGATTATTGTGTCTCAACAGGTGTCGCAGCAGTATCCAAAACTAAGTTTGGTCGTGATGTTGGAAGACTTGGGTTCTCGAAATCCAAATCCAACGGTCAAATAGTGTATCGCGGAATTTCGCTCGAAGAACGAACTGCAAATGAAGAATGCCCTCACAAATAGGATGCAGCAACATACTGGAAAACAAAATGAGGGGTGGCCAATAGCTACCCCTTTTTTCGATAATAGATTGATAATCCATAATTGAAATTCAACACCACTGACCGAATTGCGATAATCCCATAGGACTTAGTTTGGTTATAGGGATAGTAGGGATAGTTGAGGCACTTTTCCCTATCCTTTCTATAATATTATTCATTACATAAGGAACTTGAAAACAGCTAAAACCGTCCCTACTGTCCCTGGTAGGCAATTGCTTGGTGGACCAAAAGAATCAATCTTAGGCATTAGGGGCTCCTAGGTTCAAGTATGGCCGGAAGTTCAAGCTCATCCTCAAGAGTAACATGTTCTGGGGATGTATTTGAGGTGTAAGGGACCTTTATGAACACCCACAATCACTGTCTATGCACTCATATCATTTGTTAAGAATTCCTATATAGGCCCCTAAATTCTATTTTTTATATATACAGATATGAATCCTAGTTCGGTATGTAGGGCTAGTAGGTAATACTAATACACTATAGGTCTTAGTCTCGAGGCCCCACCTTCCACACAAATCAACTATAAAACTATACGGGTAACCGGTTAGCCGTTCAACACCGGTAATTACAAGGAGACATGCATGTCTATCCAAACACAGCCAGAACCTCTGGCAAAACGTCTAGTTAACCTAGCAACTGATCTGGAAACCATTCCAGAGCCAACTGAGTATGTGAAATCGCTTATTGATGAACTACCCAGTTCAAAGATTGCTGAGCAGTTGGAAACTTACATTATCACAGGCGACGAACGGTATGCCAAAGTAAGCCCTGCGGCTGCCTTCAAAGCGATCGTCTATGCTTCAAAGCCGGTGATTGGAGCACCGGTACGGCACGAGTCGGAGATCCTACCTTCGCCGGCTCCTGGTGATGAGTCCGAATTACCACTTATCCAATCCAGACCATTACTCTTTGATGAGTTGCTCATCATGTACTATCACGGTTCAGTAGTAGAGCGCTACGAGTTTGATGGGGGCAGGGAGGAGCGAGTTTTACATGCTCCATTAGAGTTGACCTGGGGCTCACCATCCAGAGTGTACAGTCTCTTGGCAGAATCCAACAACAAGGCATTTTACTGGCCTGATGATGTTGATCTGCCTAATGAGATCAGACCCTGGATAACACGGACACCCTCAGAGCGTACTATATTAGTAACCGGTATCAAAAGATGTGGCCACAAGGCGGTTTCACTTCAAGGTTTAGGTCTTGATCCAACCAGGATATACTCGGAAGCTGTCGACGACTTAGGCGTCTGTGTATTAACTGATAAAGAGATGATGGCCGTGAATACAGAGTTGGGTCTGGAGGCAGATCCATATCAAGCGACAATCTGGTTCGACGATGGATCCTTCTTCAAGGGGACTATTGTCTCACAATCCAATAGCGGAATGCGCCCGGGATACTACGGTGGTGTGAAGCGCCCACACGGTGCGACAGGTTCAGCAGTGAGCTCACAGGGGTCAATCATGGATTCGTACACTTTAGTTCCCTGGACACCGAGTTTGAACAGGCAGCAGACGGACTATGCTAGATTGCCATTTCCCGTTCGTGAAAAGCTACCTGACCCAGATACCTTCATGAAGGCTGCAATGGGCTTCCCGCCCTATGTGCAGGCCTTAAATGAGCAACTCGTTAGCAGCATTGGTCAGCTATTTACGAAATGCCTCGTTAAAGGCTATGCAGGTAAAGTTGGTATTGGCATCTCTGACAAACCTGTTCAGTTCATTATCCGTGGCCCAAATGTCAAAGAACGAATATGTACCATGGTATGGCTCTTCAATCCGAGCCTGCCGGTGCACACTTCTTTGATGAAAGTAAAAGTTCAATTCATTCGTGATGAGACTGCCGTGGGCAACCTGATAATGTTGAATTTACATCAGGTCAATCATGCCTGGATTGATCGCTGGTATATCAAGTGGGCAGGTCGCGACTGTGACGGAGATGGAGCAGTACTAACCGATGATCCAATCGTCATGAAACACGCAGTCTGGCCTGACCATATTCAGTGGCATGATACCACTCAATACAAGTCAACTGCAGACGTCCCTGTCGCTGATGAAGAAACCTGTATTAGGCTAGCAACAGAAAGGATTCGGTCCTACTCGGGACGAATAGGAGTGTTGGATAAACTCTCTCGTAGAATCCACCGTCAAGATCCAGAGTTACTCACCTGGGAATTGCGAGTTTTGCTCAGCGAAGCCATACAGAGAAGCATCTCAGCCCAGAAGAAGAATAGTGGCATGGACAAATTCGATGGCTATCACTGGATCATGCAACATTTACCCAGTGGAGCGGATGAATGGCTATTTCATAATCTTCATGATGAAATTGACGAAATGCCGGTAAGAGTAAGAAAATACCTGAATGATCGCACTGAAGTTGGAATTCCAGTTTTTGACGAGCTGTTCCAGGAACTGGAGGGTGTCGCCGATGCAATGCCCGAACACTTTCATGCGGCTCAAGACATTCTGGCTTTACTACAGGAGATTCCTACGGAAACCTATCACCGGTTCAAAGCCAAAGGTCGTGAACTCTATGCCAAATACCAGTCAAGAGCATCCGAATCGCAAATCAAAGAGGTCTTACAGTTCATCTCCAAGGCAAAACGGGTTTGGCGCACTGGTATTGTACTAGATAATCCGGATTATCAACTGAGTTATACCCAAAAGGCAGATGTGATTCGGTCATGGGCCAGGAGCTTATCGAATAGAGTGTCCACGAAGCTGTTGGTTGGTACAATGATCAACCATTTGAGTCTGAATCTTCTAAGTCATTGTCTGGATGTTGAGGATTTGGAGCAACTCGGTCTGTTGAATGGATATTACTTGCCAGTCAGTACAGTCGGTGAGCTAAAAGTGGGTATGATGGGCACGCGAGGTAGCTACGCTGCATTAATTTCGCACCCACATTTCCTGGGTGTACTTAATGTGGATAGAAAATATAGAGTTGAGTGTATTCACAATCTCACAGGTCCAAGCTGGATTACAAGAACGAGCCATAAATCAAAGTGTTGTACACATATTCTACATATCAAGGAGGTGAAATAATGTTGCAGCACGATTTCCAACAGGATACCCGAGGTCGCGAACGAACAATTGCCCGAATCAGATTCCAGTACGGTGAATCTGTCTCCGTGATTAAAGGTAAAGCATCTGCAATACTGACGAGTGAGCCATTAATCGGTCGAGTTATAAGCTGTACGGACTTCGAAATCTTCTTTGGAGAGGTGATTTACTCTGATTGGGGAGGAGTGCAGAATTGCCTAGCTTCAGCAAGTCAATTATTGGCAGTAGAATCGAATAAGGCGAGTTGCTACTTCATCTTTCAGGCCATCTTATAGCTGTACCATAGATATTACCTCCTATCCTCCATTCACCATGAACCATCGATCATCACCATGAGTATGGCGAGCGGGTGATAAATTCCTCAATCCCCTTGTACAGCGGGGTCCTGAGAGCGTCCAGGTGGTTGCGAATCCTGGAAGTCATCGCTGACAATCACGTACACAGATGTAACGCTATTTCCCGATAGCAGAGCACGCTCTTTGGCGGAGAGTATAAAGAATCGCAATCCTCGCAGGTAATTGGAGGGCGATGTACGAATGGTCCGGAACTTTGACTATCCGGGTACTTTCTTCATCGGTGTTGGATTTCCCATCACCATAATCAAAACATTGATAAACTGCTGGTGTACAGGGTGCCTCACACGGGAAACACTCTGTCATATGGGATTAGTCAACCATAAACCCAGTAGTATCGGATGTTATTCGCTCTGTACCCGTAGCGAGTGCATCTGGTTGACAGGTCGGCCTCTGTGAGGGGGTCGGCCTGTTTTGTTTTATACGGGTACACCGCACAATCATTTCAAATCAATTAATCAAATAACAATAACCAATATGAAAGGAGTCAATCATGACTCAATCACAATTATTAATGCATACAGCTGGTGGCGACTATTGCACACTGGAAGACCTACGAAACATCCCATTGCCGGAGGAGACGCCGACATACAAGCCAGTTAGCCATTTTGATTTGGCAACGAACTTGGCAGAAGTTTCAGGAACACTGCTTCGTGATTACACTCTTGACCGCTCTCAGTATGGGCTGGCAAGGGATGGCGCACAACTGTTCGGAATTCATACCTATCGCAATGGTAGTGATTCAATGGGTTTGTCAATAGGATTTCGCAACTCATATGACAAGAGCATGTCCGTGGGGATTGCAATTGGCGCTAGTGTGTTTGTTTGTGACAATCTTGCCCTCACCGGAGAGATTGCCATCGCTCGGAAGCACACGAGCAACGTTTGGCAAGACCTGGAAGAACTAACAATAACCACGATCTATCGTTCACAGCACAACTTTCACAAGATTGTGGAGGATTCCCAAATCATGCAGGGACAACACCTTAGCGATGATGATGCTTATCGTTTGACCGGTCTTCTGTATGGTCACGGAATCATCACGCCTCGGCAGATCCCAGTTGTCCGTAAAGAGTGGCTGACACCATCCCACGAGGAGTTCGAGGATCGTAATGTCTGGAATTTCTATCAAGCTGTAACCGAAGCTCTTAAGGGATCACCCCCCAACAAGATCATGGAGAGATATATTGCTCTTCATCAGCTTCTCTCCCCAGGGAGGAATTGATATGGAACTCATGCAAACATCAATCGAGATGCAATCGTTCACGATCATTGAATCCGAAAATGGATTCCTGGTAAGTGGAGACTTCGGGGGCAATGCTGTTGAAGTCCACCGTACAGACACCCGTTTTCAATGTCAGTGCTTCATCGCTCAGGTTTCTGATAGTGAATGCGAGCATGTAAGGGCTGTACAGGATTACTTGTCCCTTCATCCGCCACAAGAAGAACGCCCTATGCTCAGTCAAGCTGATGCTGATCTCTATCTTGGGAAGTTGGCCAAACTTGACACTATAGAGGGACGTAACTTGGAAAGTGCCAATTCTCAGATCGATCGAATCAAGCTGTGGCTGGAGATGGAAACAGAGAAGATCACGCGTCAGAAGGATTTCTACATTCAGGCACTTGATAACTTCATGCATATGAATGAGTACTCTACCAAACGGTTGGTGAACGGTACACTCAGTATCAGATCACAACAGCCTGAAATCCTGATCAAGGATGAGGATACCGTTCTTCGGGATGACCGCTTCGTCAGGATCATCCCGGAGAAACACACTGTAGATAAGGCTGCACTCCGGAAATACTGTACTCAAACCGGTGAAGAGATACCTGGTACTGAAATCATACTGAAACCGCATAAGTTCAGTTACAAACTGAATCGAGGTGCGGAATGAATATCTCAAGTATCAGCGATAGTGAAATCCTCAACGAATATGTACGACGGTTTACGATTTCAGCCGGCCAATCAATAAAAAACGCTCGAGAAGCAGCGGATCACTTTAGGGCTTACTTCTCCGATGCAGCCAAACGGGAGCAATTTGTCGTGTGCTTTCTCAATGGGCAGCACCGGGTTCTAACAACTGAAGTGCTTTTTACCGGGTCCATTACGACCAGCGCTGTTTACCCTCGTGAAGTGGTGCAGCGTATCCTTGATTTGGGTGCTGCAGCTGTAATGCTCGCCCACAATCATCCCTCAGGGGAGCTAACACCTTCAAACAGTGATCGGGCTGTCACAAAGAAGCTGCAGACAGCTCTGACAGCCATCGATGTGGACATCCTGGACCACATCATCATTGGAGGTGCTGAGTATTTCAGCTTCGCCGACCACCGCTTACTATAACAAAATCAATAATCACAATCGGAGTAAATTATGGAAACACAAGACAGTGTTCTGGATGTCGTTCATCCAATTCAATCAACCGTAGAAAACCACCAGGCAATGTTTAGCACTGACCCGGAGAGAGCCTACAAAGAGGCTCAACGCCTGGTAAGTGTGGTGGCGAATCGCTGCACTGGCCCGGGCTACTTGGTCAATATCAAGGGAAAGCAGTATCCAAAGATAGAGTGGTGGACGAGCGTATCAGCCAGCTTAGGCTTATTCCCGAGAGTCCTATTCTCAAAACGCCTTGACCGTGAAGGAGAGATTGCTTATGAGGCAAAGGTTGAAGTGCATCGGAACGGTCAAATCGTGGCATCTGGTGAGGCTTTGTGCAGTAACCGCGAATCCAGATGGCAGCACGCTGATGAGTACGCCATTAAGAGCATGGCAATCACTCGAGCCTCTGGGAAAGCCTACAGAATCCCACTTTCCTTTTTGGCAGTTATGGCTGGCTTGGAAGTCACACCTGCCGAGGAAATGCCTAGTGAAATTCATAGTGATTCTAGCCATAGTCCTACACGTAAACCAAATCAGAATGATGATCTCGCCACTGAAAAGCAGAGAGGAGCAGTTCGAAATCTGATTGATAATCCCAAAGTGTACCCTTCAGAGAAGAGGCAAATCCATGAGATGATAGAGGATGGGTTATCAAAGGGTAAAGCCAAGGAACTCCTTGACTATTATTATGGAGTCTCAGTCTTGGTTGAGGGTGTCTGGACTAAGACTGGTCAGGGTGAACTCGATCGTCGGTAATACCCCCGTGGTCTAGCTGTAGGGGGTGGGAAGGGGAGCAGGGGTAGTTTACCGTGGTGTTGACGATGAACTGCTTCCCTTCCTACCCTGATGAGGGTGGTATCATTTAGTATTATATGATGTTAGGGCGTATGATTATGTGATGTCTCCAGATTGAAGGTACCCTTCTCTTCACACTCTTGAACTCCCAAGAATCCATACGTGTTACCTATACGTAATATTTCTCAACCCCTCCTTAGCGGAAATATTAAACCCCTCCTGAATCACGGACATAACACCTAATGAATTCAATAATGGATTCCTAAAAAGTTAGAGGTGTCAAAATGACTCAGAATAATGAAAAACAAGAATGGCTGAATATCAAGGAGGCTGCAGAATATTGTAGAGTATCTGATTCTTGGTTGCGAATTCAGATTCGTCAAGGTCGATTGAAATTCACTCGTTCAGGCGGGAATACTGGTAAAATCATCCTTAAGAGAGAATGGTTGGATGTGCTATTACTTGAAGGGGTTAAAAATGGATAATCCAATTGAGTCAACTCCGTTAGTTACGTTCGCTGAGGATAATACTGAAGGAGTGAATACCGAGGAGCATATCGTTATCTGTGGATCCCAACCAAAATATGGAATCGGAATGTCTGACGAATTGATAGCCAAGGTTAACCTGCTTCCAGTATCGGCAAAGGCTTGGGTGGATCTTCAATTAGGGATGTTACAAGAAGCTGGATGTAGCCTTGAGGGATTAAACAGTTTCATAGTAGACTTTCTTGATGATCCTCAAAATGCAGAGTATCGTAGTCTATTAGAGTTCCTCTTACCAATTGTAGATATCTCAATGATTGACGAGAATTTACGTGATGTTCCTCTTGAACTAACCAAGCAGCAGCTTAACGGAATCCTAAAGGTCGATTCAGGATATCTAAGGATGGTGATGCGTGCGTTTCCTAATATTTGGGGACCTCAACATGCAGGTGAAGATGTTGAGAAACTGCTGAAAGCGTCACAAGCCGCTCGGATGCTTCAAATATCAGAATCACAAGTAAGGCAACTAGCGCATTCAGGAGAGCTCGAGTACACTCGATCACAAGGAGAGACAGGGCACTACAGGTTCAAGCTCCAATGGCTCCTTAATTATCGAAATAAGTGTGATGGAGGTTCAGCTGAGAAATCTGGGGAGGTGTAGAATGCCTATGCCTCTATCAGAACTCTTTCGACCAACGATCATACCACGACGAGGTCAGTGGGTCCATTTCAACACAGTTGTCTCTGAATATGGATTTCCTGCCAGGCTGCTGCGTGATTTCCTTGAGATTAATGGAATTGTAGTATCGAACCAGGAAGACTGGCGACTCACCCGGATCTATTTCCATGAGGATTGGCTCAAATTGCTCAAATCTGGACAACAGCTGTCAAGATATTGCCTACTCCAATCCCAAGTTAGGGATGGCGAGTTAAACAAAGGCGACCTAGAACGCTGGGAAGATAGCCATAAAGTTTCATCCAAGACTGCTCCTAAGAAGATGATTCGATTACTAGAGCGCCTATCTGACAGTAAGTATTTAGATGAAGTAGAACGCAAGCTGTTGAAAGATGTACTGCAGCATGGTTTTATCAAGAAAGAACGAGCCCGCTTCCTCATCGATTACCTAATAGGGTTTTCTACTCCACTTCCTAACGGGAAGAATATGCGAACCTTAGATGGAATCATCAATGAACGGGAACGACGGCACGAGATGGCAAAACAAGCTGTTGGTCCTGCTTAGTACATGAAACCAGGGGCTTCAATCATGGAGCCCCTGATATCGCCACCAGAGCGATCAACCCCTTAACCCTGGAGGGTTTTGTGGGAAAGAAAGCAAATGATCCAAAGATAACCTATTGTGTACACTGCGGGACTCCTCGCATCAGTAAACTGTACTCACTGAACACAATCGCAGAAATGACTGATACGACTGTAGCCAGTTGGCGCAGACGTGTACTAGATCGTGAGATCCCTTACGTCAAGATTGGCAAGTCTGTTCGTATCAGCGCAGATGCACTTCATCTGTACATGGAAACCATACCTAGCCTCATAGACGAGGCACAAAACATCCTAAACGATAATTAAGGAAGAGAATAATAATGGCATCAATAATTAAGCATCCGAGAAGGGACGGTAAGACAGCTTACCGTATCTACTATTTTGACCACCAAAACAAAAGACG
>Ga0233431_1003535_pt1 | contig 18545 bp, 20 predicted proteins | sample SI_118_April2016_FD_179867 | JGI IMG/M metagenome (GOLD analysis project Ga0233431, IMG submission 179867) | Seawater microbial communities from Saanich Inlet, British Columbia, Canada - SI_118_April2016_200_MG | ecosystem: Environmental > Aquatic > Marine > Inlet | place: Canada: British... | reverse complement strand
TATTGATTCTAGTTCTGTTTTTTTTCATATTTTTAAATATTAAATTAAATTATTTAAAAACCTATAAATCTCCACCATCGCCCAAGTATCCAACTTACAATACTCAAGTAAATCTTTTTCAATCTGCTTTTTCTCTGCCTCTGGTGTATCTTTTGAAATCATTTTTTCCCACCGTTCACTTGCTTGATCTCCTTTGGATATATGAAGATTTTTGTATGTAAGCTCTGGCACTATAACAGGTAATACTTTTTTGATACTAGCACTTCCCTTAAAAGCAGGGTCTACGTAATAATTCTTTGAAAATATTGTCATAAGGTCAAACATACCCTCATTTATATTTTCTAAAAATTCTGCATAATCTGGATGTAATTCAGCGAGCTTGGTATTACGTTGTTTTTCATAAGAGCTATACCACGCAATCGTTGTGCCGTTTGGGTCAATATCTTCTTTCATTCTCTCAACAAGCGGATGAGTAAGATCTCCTTGTGGATCTGTAATTAAGAACTCTCTATGTTCAATATCTCCATTTTCTTGCATAATATGGAGAGAATATTGAAAAGGAATTTGCTCATATGCACCAAATCCATCAAACATAGGAATGGCACTGACAAAACCCTCATAATCAAAGAAATATAGAGGAAATACAAGCTTGTCTAAGGTCTTTTTTATAGCCACTTCATTAACTATAGGTTTATTGAGTGTATAAGCATTATATTGGGCTTTTTTGGCTCCTGTGAGAGCCTCTGGATTGTCTATATCTTCTAATTTGTATATTCCTTTATCTATCCACTCATAAAACATTTTTTTACTAGCACCGATTCTATTTATATCATGTACAGAGTATTCTGGTACATCAGGATTGGAATATGCAAAAGTAGTACATTGAGCATTTGTCCCTCTATATAAACACTCACACCCTTTTTGTTCGGGCATTCCAAGCCATTCTTTTATATCAGACATCTGTTGATTTACTATTTCTTGAGCTTCCAAAACCTCATCAGTTAAATCCTCGGTAATAAATAACTTCTGATAATCAATTTTACCAAGTTTTTTATATTCATTGTTTAGATGAATCACACCAGTTTTGATAATACTTATACCACTCTTTTCGATAACACCTTTCTGAAAAGCAAGATCATTTACATGATGGTGTGGTTCTTTTCTTTTAATACTGTTTGTAGCTTTTACTTCGTATAGTTCATAGCCATCTTTTTCTTTATCATACACAAGAATATCTGCACGAATAAAAAAGGCATCCTCTGCAAAGGTTGCCTGAAAAATTATTTCTTGTTTTTTATCAAGATATTGTTTTGTATCGTCCACTGCATCTTGTCCGTGGCTATCCACCAAAACACCACCAGGAAAAAGATTACGAGCTTCTTCATCAGCCACGTTTCCTTCTTCTATTATTTTCTTTTCAAAATCTGACAACTCAACATCTTCAAAAAGCTCCGGCTTGTGTTTTTTGAGCCAGAGATTTTTTTTACAAAATGTATATTCGAGATAGTCGGTTTTAGTTATTTGCATATCAAATCCTACTCATTTGTTCTAATATTTCATTAGCTAAATCTCTTTTGTCAATAAGATAACTGTCCCATTTATTTGAATCGTTCTTTTTTCTACCAGCAACAAACCCTAGCATTTTACCTTCCTGTAGTTTATTAGACATTTTTAGAAAATCTGGAGCAGGAACAAACCATACATAATCCCAAAGATCACCTTGTTCTGTATCGAAGAAACAAAAAACTACAGCCATTGAATATCTATCTTCCATACCAGATGATTTCACTGTTGCGGTAAAAGCATCATCTGGATTATTACCGAAACGACTTTTTATTTGTATGTACATTGTTTTTAAGCTTCCTTTTCTTTTTACAATTAAATCAATCCCCTCATCATCAGATATTGGTTTATAACACGACAAAGAAGTGTCACCATACAAAGTAACCAATTCTGCTATACGTGCTTCGGCAATGTCACCTTTTTGTTTTGAAGAAACATTTTTGGAGATAGTATATTTTTTTTCTTCTTTCTCCTCTATGGCTCTTTGTTTCTTCGTTTCTTTGTAATTTGGATTTATATCATAAGTACTTGGTGCGGTTTTTGTAAAACGTGACTTATCTTTCTTTGAATTAATATCAACAACGAGTTGAGCATTCATAGTAGCCTCTGGAGTTTTTCCTGCTGTTTTCAACCATTCTTTTTTAATTGCTATCTCTGTAATTTCTTTACTGTGCAGTGGTTTATCCACCTCTTTTAATATTTGATATGCTATATCTTTAAATGAATTCATATTTATTTTTTAATTTCTTTTATTCTTTTTTTAGAAATTTCAATATATTTCTTTTCTTTTTCAATACCAATCCAATCTCTTTTTAATCTTTTAGCAACAACAGCTGTTGTTCCGCTACCTAAGAAAGGATCTAAAACAACATCACCTTTATTAGAAGAAGCAATTATTATTCTTTTAAGCATCTCTTCCGGTTTTTGTGTTGGGTGTAATGCTTTTCCATTTTTACCTCGGATTCTTTCTTTTCCTTGCACTAAAGGCAATGCCCAAACATCCCTCATTTGTTTAATTGAGCCATCTTTTTGTTTTTCCGGATTTATTTTACGTAATTCTTCGTAATTAAATGTCCATTTTTTACCTTTTACAGCCCATATTACAAATTCTGTAGAATGAGTGAAAACACGCCTTGTCATGTTTGGCATTGCATTAGTTTTTTGCCAGGTTATTATATTATTTATCTTAAAATTTAATTGTTTTAAAACAATAATCATTTCACCAATATTATGATAACTACAAGCTATGTAAATAGAACCACCATCTTTCAAAGCTCTGTAGCACCCACCAATCCATTTTCTTGAAAATTGCATATATTCGGGAGCAGTCATCTTATCCCAATTTTCATTAACCATATACCAATCACCACCGGTTTTGTTTCCCTCCCATTTTAATCCATTACCAGATAAATTATAAGGTGGATCAGAAAAAATTAAATCTATAGAATTTTTATCTATATTATCATTTAATATTTTTGTACAATCACCATTGTATATGAAATTTTTTCTCATAAAATTAAGCTATTAAAGTTTTTTCCCAAACTTCAATAGTATGGGGAATATTACTAATCCACTCGTTTGAATCTTTTACTTCATCAGTATTGTCAATTATATTGTCATATAGCTCAAAAAGTTTAGTATGTGACAATTTTTTACCTCGTTTTTTTATTTCTGTTAATATTTTTAACAATTTAGTAAAATTTTTTATTGACATAGGGACTATTCTCTGTTTTTTACCTTCATATTCATGTTTAACAGCCATCCAAAAAGTATTTATGGTATCTCTGTGAAGTTTTGGAGCTATAAAAAGACAATAAGAATTTTTATCATTGTTTTTTTGCTCGAAATCTCTAAGATGTCTCATTACTGGCTGGCCTTCATTATACCACTGGTCTCTTCCTGTTAACATGGTAACTTCACAAATAGCATTAAAATTCTCGTAATAACACTCTATATCTGGTGTGTTTGCTGGGGCTGTAAATGTTGGCTCATTATCATCCCCAACAGGATAATTAGGTTGTATTTTTTCAGCATCATTTAATGCCTGCAATCCTAATGTTGAAAATTTCTCAAGCATGATTGGTTTATCTTCTAGATCAAAGATATTTTCTAAATTAGATATATATTCTTCTACGCACTCTATTGTCTGTGATTTGTTGTGATTTTCTGTATCTTGTAAATCTCTTCTATACTGTCTTAATTCTTCTATGAATTTTTTTAATTCATCAACGCTAAAACTCTCATAACTAGATATTTTTTTTGATGAAACAAAAAGTTTCTCCTCATATTGTTTAACATCTTTTACTAAGTCATCGGCTATTTTAGATAAAATATCCTTTGTTTCCCATGGTAATATTGGCTGAGTGATATCAGCTATAAAATTTAGATAGTCTTCTTTTGAAGTAAATGTAGTAGATTTTCCATTATCAAAATTAAGCAAATTTTTTATCTCTAGGTTCCTTCTTGGTTCCAGGTCTACATAATATCCTCCCCCCCTAATATAAATAAAACGTGTTAATCTAAAATATCTTATAGCATTATCACCATAGTCCTTAAGATTGCTCAATAATTTTTCAGCTATTTGAGAATCGTCTATTTCTAATATTTTATTCGTAAAATATTTTTTGTATTCTTCAAATATTTTTCTTTGCTCTCTCTTTTCTTTATCTTTCATTTTAAGTCTCAGATTGATTATTTCATCTGAAAATAAGTCAATATTTTTATAATTTGTTAAAGTTGGTACAAAAAGTGAAAACTCTTGCTTACTTAAGCCTTTTGCTTTTATACCATGTATAATAGATTTTTTGTTGACTTGATTTATCAAATGAAGTGTACCAACAAAAGGTTTAATATCATGTCCATTTTCTAATCTATAATCTCGACTATCGGGATTTGGTATTTGCCACTTAACAAAGCTTTTAAAAAATATTTCACCTAAATCATAATCTTCTCCTAAAAATAAAGAGCCTAGACTAGTAATACAAATTTTTCTATCTTTAATCGATACCAAACCTAATTTTCTAAGAGGGTTAATCGACTGTCTACCTCTCATTGCTGGGTCTTTGTATCCTTTCGATTCAAATATTTCTTTAGCTTTATCAAAGGAAATAGTATTTTCAACATTATCAATAAGATCTACTTGTTTTTTTGATAAACCATTATAAAATTGATTGTTTCCATAACCATAAACTCTATTTTTTATTAAAAGTGTTTGGTATTTTTTTTGTGTTTCAAAATTCCAATTTTCACCATCTATTTCTTTTAAAACAATAAGAAAATCCCTTAATCTTTTTGGATTTCTTAGTGTTGTTGTTATTGACCAAGTTTTAATCATATTTTTTAGTTTACTTTGCAATAAAAAATTCTTTCAATATTTCCAGTACTACTACTTTTCCCAGTACTAAATGCTTTGTATTTTCTTTTAAATACCTCAACCGTACCCTTGTTTTTGAGAATTCTAAGTATGTCTTTGTCTTTTATCCTTGCGTTAGACCTTTCTACTTTAGATTTTCCAGTGTTGTTATAAGACAATAGTATATGTTTAGTTTTTGCATTTTTAATTAAATCTTCAAAAGATTCAGTTGCTGTTTTTAAACAATAAGAACTTTTAATATGGGAACGATCCATTTTTTTTGCTATACCAAATACATCCGGCTTATTCCATTGTGCTAAATTTTCTAAGATGTGGTAGGCATCCGAATACTGTCGTGAATTATAAGGTGGATCAATATACAGAACATCGCATGATATTTTTTTAATTAGTTGATTTGCATCTTCTCTATATATTTTATTCTTTTTGTTTTTAGAAAAAGTAATTTTGGGTATTAATAATTTTATAGGTTTCACACTGTCTAATTTTTTTCTAAAAGCATCATAATGTCCCACTGTGTTTGCAACTTTGTCAGTAGCATATAAAAGAGTGCAAATGAGAATATTTTTTAAAATTTCATCATTCGATATTTTTTCTATTTCTTCTCTTATCGCTCCTATTTTTCTTGCATTTTTTTTTGAAAAATAACTTCCTCCAAAATGTTTTGAAAAATAATTATCTTTCTTAGGATTAAGAGAGTTTAAATAATTTATTTTTTCTAAAATAATATCTTCTTCAATAACAGAATCACCTAAAAAAGTATTAAGGCAATAGTAGTTGTTTAGAAGAATATCATTTGATATTACTTTAATTTTTGATTTATTAAATCTTTCTCCAACGACACCTGTGCCGGCAAATATATCACAAAATGAATTTACAGAATCACATTTTTCTGAAATGATTTCTTCTATAAAATCTAGTAATTTATATTTATTTCCAAGGTATCTACGATTTTGTAATTCAAAAAAATCTTTCTCTGTTGTTTCGTTTATTTTCGTATCCATAAAAACATGAAATTGTCTTTTCATTAGGTATATAATATCACTTTTTTAGTCTTTTGTACAAAATCCTCATAGATTAGCAAAAATTGCCCACCTCGCCAAAATACAGTATAATAAAATGCCCATCTTATGAAATATCACATATTAACAACATGTCTCACTACGTCTCCAAAATTAAGGAAAAAATGCTGGAATTTACCCAGCTTTTTTGTCTGGAAACAAGTAAATTTCAAAGATTTGTTATAATCTACAAATATGTATATTTCCTCAATTCAGATCCAGTAGCAAAAGGCGTAATGCAGAAGATATTTGAAGATACTGCTAAAGTCATAGGCGAAGACCGTGACAGAGCCATGGACGAGGATAAATTTGTGAATATTAAGGGTAAAGCCCTGTTTTCTCGAGAATTTTGGATATATTATACAAACCTGGAAGTGATACACGGAAAAATGAAGAATATAAGAAAATGTTGTATTACAGACAATAAGGAGTTTGATAATCTCTACAAATTGTTTTCAAAGCCCTACTCCAAGCAAATGCTTGAGCTTTCTTTCAAAGTCGTGAATAGTGAGGTGTTTGATAGATTAGATAAGGAATGTTTTTTAAATGACAATGACGAGGACAATAAAACAAGCTTTGACGATAAGAAAGGTGTTTTGTATGTACGAGGAGTGTCTGTTGAAATAAACAAGCAGAATAAGATAACAAACGCCCACAAAATCTTACGGCATATCTTTATTACAAATAGGGATAATATCGAAGATGATTTTTTCTATGCTGAGATTGCCGAGGATGAGTTTCACGAACTAGATTATAAGAACCGCAAAAATAACTGGCGTAAATATCTGAGAGCTTGTGAAGATGTTAACAACAAAGTAAAAGAACAAAACAAAGAAGTAAAACATTTTTTGAAGTTTAGTTCTGGTATAAAAGGAAAAGTTAAGGTTAATAAGAAATATTTTTAGTCTATATAAAAATTGTGCAAGTTCCTGTATAATAAATAATATAACATTTAATTTTCCTCTATGAAGATAGACCGAGATCAGATAATTAATAAAATAAATGATGAATTAAAGGATAATCCATATGTTTTTGCCTTTTGGTTAGAGGGAGCTGATGCCCATAATACTGTAGATAAATTTTCTGATATTGATATATGGATTGATGTTAAGGATGGTCATGAAAAAAAGATAATTGGACAAGTTCGATCGATTCTATCTAAAATTACACAGTTAGACTTTGACCACGAGATAGAACATCCTCACCCAAAAATAAGACAAACGTTTTTTCATCTTAAAGACACCTCAGAATTTCTCATTATCGACACGTGTATTCAAAGTCATAGTCGAGAATTTTGGTACACCAAAGAACACGCCGATGAAAAAGTAAAAATATTATTTGATAAATCTAACGTCATCTCGTTTCGTGATTTGGATAAAATTGAATTTCAAAACTCGCAAAAAACAAGTATTGCAGAATTAAAGAAAACTTTTTTATTTTTTCAAGCTTGGGTGATGAAAGGAGTTAATAGAGATAATTTTTTAGAGGCTTTATCATATTATCATTCTTTTATCCTTGAGCCATTGGTAGAGTTACTTCGAATACGTTATCAACCCACCAAACAAAAATTCGGTTTAAAACACATAGAACGTGATATTCCAAATGACGTATTGAAAATATTAGAAAATTTATATAAAGTAAATTCAACAGAAGAGATTAATACAATGGCACAAAAAGCAAATAAACTATTTTTTGAAGTATTAGATGAAGTTTAACAATAGAACAACACACTTTAGATAATAATTTACCCCCCAAATCCACACTAAAACTCGCTTAATCTAGCGAGTTTTTTGTTTTACCTCTAAACGCTCCCGTAACTTTTGGGAACGCTGTTTAGTTATGATGAATGCACGATCGCAAAATAAAGGTCGAATGCGAACATTAATTCATTAAGAACGTAAACTCTATGTTTAAACTTACAGGCGTCCTCAAAAAGGAGGAAGTGCGAGACTTCACTCGTAAAGATGGCACAGATGGTAAAAGCCGTACTTTGTTTATTGAACCAATCGGTAGTATTTATCCAATAAAGGTAAATATTTCTGATATGGATCTCAAGGTAGGCAAAGAAGGCGAAACTGTCACGCTTGATGTCAGTATATTTCCATACTACATCGTGGATAAAAAGAGAAAACGGGCTTTTGCGGATTACTACATCCCTAACAAAAAATAGCTATGAGATTTTTAGTTGAAAGACAGGACGGAGTGTTTTATCTCACGAACAAAGCGTTGAACCTAATTAATTTTTTCAGTCAACAGCTCACTGTTTCGTTTGCAATACTTTTCGGACTGCTCACTATAATTATTCTCATACTTATTTTCAAATCCTAAATATATGGCAGGAATGGTCAACAACATATTTGCCGGACTGGGTTTGAGCCTCGTTTTTCCAATTGTTCTTTTCGTTGTCTTGAGTATCTTCTTAAAAATAATATCGGGCAAATAGTATGTGTTCTAAATTTATCAATCTAAACAACTCGTGCTACTTAGATAATTTTGCACTAATAGCAGATGTCTTTGCTAAAGCGATTGTCCTTGGTTTGGTTATCGGGACAGTGGTCGGCATACTAGTATTATTCATTAGGAAGTTTTAACTAGAAAGACTATGATGTGCAAAATCAAAAGTTTATTTCTTGGAACTAAGGCCAAAATCTCTGCTTTCAGCATTGCTGTTGCAGGTGGACTATTGGCTGGGTCAAGTGCTTTCGCCGCCGTGGATCCTGATGTCGCCTCAACTACTGGCATGGTAGTAGATACGATGAAAGAAAATGTTGTTGGTGTAATAACCGTCAACATTGCAAACATTGTTATCGTTGGTGTGATAATCTTTTCTATCGGCTTTGTGTGGAAATTGTCTCGCAAGTTCATGAAATAGGTTTTGTCTTGTGGGGGCTAGATACTAATGTTGTCTAGCCCTCACTAAAAGGCATAGAGAATTTAAAATAATAATAAATTAAAATATATGCGTATATACATAAACCAAAAAGAAAGAGACTTCTTAACAAATGTTTTCTGTGAATATATAGAAGATTTTTTATCAGATGAACAATTCAATGAAAATTTTGAATGTGATGAATCTGACGAAATTGAGGTTATCAATTCTTTGCTTAAAAAATTAAATAATAGAAAGAAAAGAAGCAGAATAAAAATTAGATATACTTATGAAAAATTATAAGAAATTAAAAATAGTAATGATGTTAATAATATCTATATTCATATCACTATTATTTATTCAAATATCAAAAGCAGAACAAAACCCTATGGGTGACATTGTGCAATTTGCCCCTGCTTCAAATTGGAGTACTTGGTTTATTAGAAACTTGAACGAAACAGGACAAGGACAAAAATTTCTAACCACGGCTAACACGGAAGCAATTGGCACAGTAGCTTTTAAACTTTGTCGTCTCGGGAGTTTTACAAAACCAAAAACTTTGACTTTGTGTAACTCGGCAACAAATGGTTGGTACTCTGGATGTCAAACACCTCTAGCCTCAAAAGAATTTTCAGCAGGTGAACTTAATGAAATGATAAATCAAGATATTCATTGTTATGCAAGTGATGAGGGTGGGGCAGAAAATGGTCTGTACTTCAAATGGGCATATTTTACTTTTGATACCCCTGTTAATGTTTCAGGAAATACCAGCTATTTTATTCTATTCAACAGTTCAGACAATGACGATAAAGAAAGCGGAAATTTACTAAAGACAATGTATAACAATTCAAATTACTTAGGCACAAGTGAAGATTATCCAAATGGACAAGCATATTACTACAAAGGAGCAAGCCGTTATACCTATGGAGAATCAACAGATATTCATTTTAAAGTTTTTAGTGATAATCCTATAACTATTCCTTTTGATATTACCAGTCACGAAGCAGAAAGTTTTGCTATTGAGGAATCCTGGGTAACGGTAACAGGTACTTGTCCAGTCGCAGGAGAAAATATAATAGGTTTTACAAATGATTGTCTTGGTTTTGAAAATATTAATTATGATATTGACTGTATTGATAATCAGTTTTCTGGCGAGTTTTACAAAAGTACACTAAGCGACAAACTTATTGCCAGAGAAATATCCAGTCAATCAGGCGACTGTGTAGATTATGATAATTTAATAGATTCTATAACGTTGAGTGGGCTTGAGGTAATAGAGGGTTATCCAGACGATTGGTATTTTAATTTTGATTATTACAATGACTACGATATTAAAATAAAATCACCCGTCTTTGATACTTCACTTACATTACCAATAGGATCAGAGTCAAGCTTTTTCACGTTTGGTTTTATATACCCAACATCTTCGGCATTAAATAATCTCAACTTTAACATTAAACAATATGACGAAAATGGGAATATTCTTAATAGTAGCTATCATAATAAAAATTTGTCTGACATGGCTAGTACTTGGAACTATGATGTAACGCTCACAGCTTCTTCTACTCAATCTTTGCACTATGTCGTACAGCTTACAGACTCGGGCGAAATGACAAGACAATATCCATTTGGGATTTTTGTATCAGATATGGAATTTGTATACAACTCAAGTGATTTTGATTATTTCTTTCCTCGTTTGGTAGAAATGCTACGAACCAAAATTGTATTCAATTATTACTTTGCATTTCATGATGGATTTTATGATATGTTCAATGGCAATTATCCTGCTCCTGAAAATGACGACTTGGATATAACTTTTAAATCTGTATCAGCCGACGGCGAATATGATCTTGATATAAAGATATTTTCGGCAAGCGAGCCAGAGGTTAAAAGTTTTGCTAGTGGAGTCAGACCATATATTGTCGCAATATTGTGGCTCTTGTTTGCTACTTACGTTGTAGTGAGAGTTACTCATCTATTTAGTAGTGATAACGAATAAATAATATGTTTGATTTTATTGAAACAATTCTAGTCAAAGTATTTTCACTACTACCAGACGCTAGTCCTGATAACGCAGTGTTAACGACAGTAAACAATGCTTTTGCGACCATGGCTCCAACTTTTGGAAAGATAGATCTGATATTTCCAATATTCGCTTTGTTTAAAGTTCTTTTACTCGTGTTGTTTGTGGAAATGACACTCTTCCTCATAACACTCGTCCTTAAAATGGTTACATTCTTTAAACCCTAATATTATGATTACAATTATTACAGGAAAACCAGGTGCAGGAAAAACTTTGTTTATGACTTACAGAGCTCTTGATATGTTTCTAAAAGGTTATGATGTATATGCTAATTGGAAATTAGATTTCTCTCCTTATGTTGAAAAGAAAAAGAAACTAGACAAAGACAAACTTGGTAAAGTATATTTTTGGTCAGAAATTCCCGAGTTGTTATCAATAAAAGGTGGGCAAATCTTTATTGATGAAGCTCAAGGATACTTTGACTCACGAGAATGGCAAAACATGCCACCGTCAGCCAAACAAAAGTTTTCGGCTCACAGACACGATGTCAAAACAGATAAAGATGGAAATACAATTCCATTAGATATTTGGGCAGGAGTACAACACACCAGCAATATTGATAAGCGAATACGAGACTTAGGTCAACACTTTGCAGAAGTAAGAAATGTATTTAGAAAAGTGTTTATGGTCTCATATTTTGAATTACAAGATCTAAAAGATGATAATGTTCGTAGACAAGCTGTCAAAAGAAGATTCTTTTTGTTTAATAAGCTAAAAGCAAATTGTTACAACACACATGAGGCGGTGAACTTTATTGAGTACCCAGAATTTCCATATTACAGAGAATACAAAAAAGAATATTCAAATGATAATACCGGACTCGTACCTCTCACAGAAGACACTCCTCCGTATCATAAACAGCAAAAAAAGTAGTGAATCTGTTAAGACTCACTACTTTTTGCCTCGTCAAATTTTCTCAACTTGACGAGTACAGAAAAGATGTATTCTTTTAGGATACTGGCGAATAATTTTACCATACTTATCCTTTTGTTCTATGACAATAAAGGATTTAAGCGAGGTTTCGCCTTTCTTAACTTTGTAGCCGTTTTTAATCCAACGGTTAAAAGTTAGACAATTACTTTTGGGATCGTAATTGTTTGCTTCCTCCTCACCCCAACGGGTAAGAATTTGGCGACGGACATATTCAGAAGTATATTCTGAACCAGTCCAACTGGAAATTATATTTTCCATATAATTAAAGTACAGCCAATTTATATAATCCAATACAGCAAGGCTGTTTAGACCGTATTAGACGGGCAAAATTAAGCGTCTGATAGCTTGCCGTAGTCAATATGGAGACTTGTACTATCTTTACTCCGGAAAAGCTGACGCTAAACTAAATAGCCCTGATACGGTAATAACCTTATACTCTTTGTTAATTCAATTTCTTGGATAGGCAAGCAATATTTTTTCGTCGGCCTTGCCCGACGACGAAAAAAGATTGTTTGGCACAAGTAATTTGAAACAAAATTAAAGTGATACATTCTAATCTTGATTATATCCACACATCTAACGAAAAATTGTTATGGCCTACTCCTACAATTCTAAGATTGTGGTGTCGGGTAAACATGCTGAGTCGTATAACTATACGAAAAGAGTTTGGCGGGAATTTGAAAAGAAAACGCAAGAAAGCGAAAAAGAAAAACCTCAAAAAGAGCCAGAACAATTAAGCATTAAAGAGCAATTAAAATTACAAAAACAGAAACAACAATATTCAGTCAATCGAACACGCACAGAAATTAGACGACTGATCAATTCCAATCCGCAAATAACTAAATTTATGACTTTGACTTTTGCCAAAAACATCACTGACTTAAAAGAAGCTAATTATATTTTTAATCAGTTTATTAAAAGGATGACTTACAAGTATCCTAGCTTTGAGTATTTGGCTATTCCTGAATTTCAAAAACGTGGTGCTGTTCATTACCATATACTTTGCAAAATGCCTTTTGTTCATTTTAGTGAAATTAGAGAAACTTGGGGTCAAGGAAATATAGATATTAAAAGATTGAATAATGTAGACAATATTGGAGCGTATGTTTGTAAATATCTTAGTAAAGATATGTTTGATGAGAGAACATTTGGAAAAAAGAAATTCTTTCGCTCACAAACACTAAAACAGCCAATAGAAATAACGGGCTGGATGGCTCAAAAGTTTGCAGAAAAGTTTTTATCTTTTCTCACCCCTACATTTGAAAAGACTTTTGAAAGTGAATGGGTTGGTGAAGTTGAGTACAAGGCGTTTAAGTTAGATTTCTTGCCTTTTAAGGATGGTGTTTTTAATAGGTCTGTATTATTTAAGTCAGTATGATTAGCGACAAGCTTATAATTGAATTGCAAGAAATACTCAAAAGAAATCATGGGCTTGATTTAAGTTTTGAAGAAACTTCAAAAATTGGCGATGATTTGGTAGAAGCCTTTGATATAATCGCTCAAATTGATTTTAGAGAAAAATATGATAAAGATTGATTATATTCTATATTTTGTTATAATATGTTTGACACCCAACAAAACAACTCACAGTAGAAGCTTTTTTTAATATATTTGTCCCCAGTAAGGGGCGGTTCTTGCCGACAAATATAGCTTTTGCTGTGTTCTGTTGGGTGTCCAAGACCGTCCCTTTTTGTATTTTAAAATAATTTATATGGAAATTGAAAAAGACAAAAGATGTATTCTTTATTGCCGAGTATCTAGTAAAGAACAGGAGGAAAAAGGATACTCACTTGAAGCACAAGAAAAATTGCTTAGCACTTATGCCGAGCGTAATGGTTTTGTTATATCTAAAACTTTTAAGATTTCAGAATCAGCAAGCGGAAAATCAATTAGAAAAACTTTTAATGAGATGTTAAGGTATATTAAGAAAAGAAAAATAAAAATGGTTCTTTGCGAAAAGATAGACCGCCTAACTCGAAACTTAAAAGATGGTGCTGTTATTAGTGATTGGATATCTGCCGATCCTTTGCGAGAAGTGCATTTTGTAAAAGAGAATTTTATTGTTAGTCAAAATACAAAAGCACATGAAAATTTAGTTTGGGATATGAAAGTTGCTATTGCTAGATTTTATACAAACAATTTGAGTGAGGAAGTTAAGAAAGGACAAAAAGCCAAAATTGAGGCTGGCTGGTTGCCTAATGGCCAAAAATTTGGTTATAAAACAGTCGGAGAAAAAGGTCATAAAACACATATCCCTGATGAAACAAAAGCCCCTTATATCAAAAAAGCTTTTGAATTGTATAATTCTGGTAATTATTCTATAAATAGACTTGTTGAAACTCTATACAAAGAGGGCTTGCGTAATAAGAATGGTAAGAAGGTAAACAAGAGTTCACTTCATCGTTTACTCCAAGATCCTTTTTATTGTGGCTATATCCTTTGGAAAGACAAAGAATATGATGGAAAGCATAAAAGGATTATATCCGAAACTCTTTTTAATGAAGTACAGAATAAATTGAAAAGAAAATATAAGGCAGGTCAATTTAAAAAGCACTTCCATCTTTTTAAAGGTCTTATTACCTGTAATGAATGTGGTTGTCTTGTCAGTTGGGAAACGCACAAAGGACATAACTATGGTAAATGCAAAGGCTACAAACCATGCTCAAGAAAAGGTTATATTAGAGAGGAAGTTGTTGAGAATAAAGTAAATGAATTATTAGAAAAAATAAAACCTAGAGACAAAGAGGTTTTAAATTGGATAAATAAAGCACTAAAAGAGAAGAATAAAGATAAAAAAGACTATTCTCAAAATACCAGAGAAAATCTTACAAAAGAGTTAAATAAAATGGAAAATAGGATTGATCGGATATATGAAGATAAAATAGACGAGCTTATATCTGTTGAGTATTACAAGAAAAAATTTAAAGAATATACTAAGAAGAAAAAGCAGGTTTTAGAGGAAATGGGAAAGCTTGAGAAACGGGTTAATAACTACTATGAGATAGGCGTAGAAATCCACGAATTGGCGTTTAAAGCCCAAGAGGTGTATAACAGTAGAAAAGCTACTACTGATGAGAAAAGAACGCTTATAAACCGAATTTTTAGTGAAATAATATTAAACGAAGATAAAAGTTTAGATATTAAATATACACCTGCATTTGCATTTTTATCCGACTGGATGCCCAAGCTAAACGCCACTTCTGAACTCTTGAAAAATGGCTCTATTTACAGAAAAACAGGCTCATTAGAACCTGCTCATCCTGCTTTGCTCGGTGGGTGGGATTCGAACCCACGACCCATTGGTTACACGTTATCTCTAGCTTTCGCTAAAGCGTGGACTATTTCATCACCCGTGCAAGTACTCGATTATTTCGAGAGCATGGGGGTGCAAGGCGCTTCGAATCTGATACCATCAAATCCTACTCCCCGAAGGGATAGTCTCTGAACCTTTTACCACACTTTCGGTTCTGGCCTTGGGAACAACTACTTCCCTTAGGAAGGCTCCCGATCATCCAAAATCCTGTACATGTACAGAAAAGTGTGGAACTTGGCTGCAGGTTACCATCCTAAATTAGGAAAAGGTTCCCTGCAATTCACCTTGTTTGCACTCTGGTATTTCTATCAGAGGCTGCTATTGATTAACAGCCAATTGCTCTACCACTGAGCTACCACCGAATATAAATTGTATGTGAATAAAATGTATTTCTATTCACATCACAAGTTAGATAACGTTCTACTATTGATTAACCCCCGATGAATCGGGGCTACCACTGAGCTACCACCGAATATATTTCTAGAAAGAACCGGTGAAATAATACCATACTTTTTTAGAGAAGTCAAGATCTATGGTAGTTATGCACAGTGGGGGTAGTAGGGGGTTTTCCCCTACCTATAACCCTGTACAAAGCCCAAGATTTTTAGTACAATATGCGTGCTATGAAAAGACTAATTATCCTCATAATCCTCGGACTTGCCATACTTGGTGCAGTCTTTTTTGTACGTTCGACACGGGGTGTACAAATTCAAGAAAACGATGTTGCTGCAGGGACAGGTCTAGACCTGTCCACTCCTGAATATAAGATCACAGAACACATCGTTGGCGAAGACGATATCTTTGCAACCATTATGGAAGACTTTGGATTTGGATATAGTGAAATGCTTGCGATGGTGGATGCAGTATCAAGCACGTATGATCTAACGCGTATTCGTGTTGGTCAGCCGATTAGACTTGCAAAGGATGAGTATGGACATGACGTGTATTTGGAATATGAGAGAAGCAAAGATTTGTGTGTGCGAGTGTATTTTGAAGATGGGGGATATCGAGCAGAGGAACATGATATTAAATATGATGTAGAAATTGTAAAGCAAGGTGCGACAGTTAGTAGTTCAATGTATATTGATGGGCTAGAAGCAAATATTCCAGAAGAAATTATTATGGAATTTGCAGATACGTTTGCATGGACAATTGATTTTTCTATTCAGGTGAAGAAGGGCGACAGTTTTGAAATTTTATATGAGAAGCGTTCTCGTGATGGTGAGGATGCTGGTATGGGAAATATTTTGGCAGGGAAGTTTGTAAATGTTGGAGAAGAACTTACAGCTTACTTGTTTGAAAATGAAGAAGGCGATCTAGCATATTATAGTGGAGAAGGGGAAAGCATGGTGCGACAATTTCTTCGTGCACCTTTGAACTTTCGTCGTATTTCTTCTGGCTATACTTATGCGCGTTTTGATCCGATCAATGGTGCCAAGACTCCACATCTTGCAATTGATTATGCTGCAGCAATTGGTACACCTATTATGTCAGTGGGAGATGGTGTGATTCGTTTTGCTGGATGGAATAACCAAGGTTATGGTAACTTTGTAAAAGTGAGGCACAATGATGTATATACAACTGAGTACGCACACATGTCTGGATTTGCAAAAGGAATTAGAAATGGTGTGTCAGTGAAGCAAGGACAAATAATTGGTTATGTCGGTTCTACTGGTTGGTCTACTGGACCACATTTGCACTATCAGATTAGAAAACATGGATCACTTGTAAATCCTCTTGCGCTTGAACTACCACCAGGAGATCCAATTCCAGAAGGAAAGCAAGATGCGTTTGAAGAGATTAAGAAAAAGTATAACGAAATGTTTTAGCTATGTTTGGAATTGACAACACAGTATTAATAGCATTTGGGCTGACATTGTTCGCCGGTCTTTCAACGGGTGTTGGTAGCGCACTTGCGTTTTTTACTAAGCGAACAAATACAAAGGCTCTATCACTTGCACTCGGGTTTTCCGCTGGTGTGATGATATATGTTTCGTTTGTAGAAATGTTACCAATGGGTTTTGACAAAGCCGAGAGTGCGTTTGGATATGTTGGGGCTTGGTATGTTGTCGGTGCTTTTTTCCTAGGGATTGGTATTGTTGCTTTGATTGATAAACTTATTCCTTCTTTTGAAAACCCTCATGAAGTGCACAAGGTGGAGGATATGGAGCAAGAAGATGATGAGCATAATCATAGAGAGTTGATGCGTCTTGGGGTGCTGACCGCAATAGCACTTGCGATTCATAATTTTCCAGAAGGATTGGTGACATTTATTAGTGCGCTTGATAATGTGAATGTAGGAATTTCTATTGCCATTGCTGTGGCGATCCATAATATCCCTGAAGGAATTGCTGTGTCTGTGCCAATTTACTATGCGACCAAGAGTAAGAAAAAAGCATTTTGGTATTCATTTTTATCTGGTCTAGCAGAACCACTTGGTGCGTTTCTTGGTTGTTTATTCTTTTGTAGTATTTTAAATGATGGAGCATACGGTATTATCTTTGCAGCGGTTGCAGGAGTAATGATCTTTGTGTCTCTTGATGAACTCTTACCTGCAGCACGACGATATGGTGAACATCATCTTGCAATTTATGGGCTTATTGCTGGTATGGCTATCATGGCAGTGAGTTTGCTTATTATATAAAAAGGGAACCTTCACACGATAATAAAAATGTGGTACAATAGTGCCACTTTTATTTTGTCCTGTCATTCCGGACTTGATCCGGAATCTTTATATAAGAATATGTCTATAGTAATAAAGATCCTGAAATAAATTCAGGATGACATTAAAAAGTTTCTTTATTCCTTACTCCTTAATCCTTATTTCTTAAAAATATGCAAGACATCCAAGCAGTATTCAATCGTATTCAAGAATCTAAAAAAGAACAAAGAGATATTAGAAAAATGTACAAGGATGCACTCGAAGGTGTGCAAGAATATCAAGAGATTCAAGAAAAAACGAAATCACTTCGTGAAAAAAAGAAACGTATTGAAACTACGATCAGAGAACAATTTTCTAGCGAACTTACCAAGCTCGATGATTTGAAAATTGATATTGAGTCTGATACACAAATGATTACTGATATAGCACTTAGTAAAATTACAAAAGGTGAGACAGTAGAAGTGACTGATGAACATGACAATGAATATGAGCCAGTATTTAATTTGAAGTTTAAGAAGGTGAATTAGTTTGTCATTCCGAGTGAGCCCGAAGGAGCGACGAGGAATCTTTCTTGCTAGTAACATTTTAGAATAAAAAGACTGGTATTATTTACCAGTTTTTTTTAATTTATAATGTATGTAAGGGTCTACAGATCTCTCGCATTAGCTCGAGATGACAAAAATGTCCATCC
>Ga0233431_1003534_pt1 | contig 18547 bp, 25 predicted proteins | sample SI_118_April2016_FD_179867 | JGI IMG/M metagenome (GOLD analysis project Ga0233431, IMG submission 179867) | Seawater microbial communities from Saanich Inlet, British Columbia, Canada - SI_118_April2016_200_MG | ecosystem: Environmental > Aquatic > Marine > Inlet | place: Canada: British... | reverse complement strand
AGAAACAACGAAAATTCTATAAAATCTATCCATAATTAACTCGTTTCTTATTTCACTACAAGTCTACTCTATAAAAATTCTTTCAAACTCCTTGCACGAATCAATTTGCCAGCCTTTTTATCTATGTCGTATTTTTCTAATGCTTCAAGAATTCTATCAAGCTCTGCTTGCTTGGCTTTCTTAAATAAATCTTCTGCTTTGGCAACGCTCATAATCACTACATCTGGTTTGTTATTAGTCATTACCACTACAGGACCTTTTTGAGCGGTTGTAAATACATCCCTGTAATGGCGTTGCACATCTCTGGCGGAAACTGTTTGGGGTATTAAACTCATAGTTGGGACATCATATATTACATACAATTGTATGTCAACTTATTAGTCATTTCTAGTTTGATGCTCCTTATTACTCCTGATACAATCGAGCCTGTTATCAGACATTGGAAAGATAAATTCATGAATAAGCAAAAAAGCCCAGACACCCAGTACCGAAAAACCCTCAAGCTAGTGTTGGACAAAGGTATTAAGTCTTACGCTCAACAAGGAACAGAAACTATTTCTTTGATTGGCACTCCACCCATGCGGTTTAGGCTTAAAGCTGGTTTTCCCATGATTACAGAACGTAACATGGCGCCCCAGTTCAAGAGTGGCAAGCCTACAGTTTGGCAACAAGCTATTGCGGAGATGACAGGTTTTATAAATGGAGCCAGAACTCAAAGTGAGCTAGAGGAGTATGGCTGTCACTGGTGGAAGCCTTGGGTGACAGAAAGAAAATGTAGCAAGCGAGGGCTTGAAACTGGCGATCTGGGCCCTGGCTCTTATGGGGCAGCTTTCCATGACTTCCCCACAGCCGAAGGTCCCAAGTACAACCAGTTTGAGCAAATTCTAGAACAGATGCAAGAGCTGCCCCATCTTAAAACTCACTTCATCTCACCTTGGATTCCCCAGTATATTGTGAGAGGCAAGGGGAAGGTGCAGAAAGTAGTGGTCTGTCCTTGCCACGGTTGGTTGCACTTGAGGATCTTTGGTAAAAAACTAGTCCTTCATATGTTTCAGCGATCTGGAGACTTACCAGTCGGGGTACCTAGCAACATGGTCCAGTATGCAGCTTTAACTATGATGATAGCTCAAGTCTTGGATCTAGAACCTTATGAGTACGTTCATACCATCTCCGACGCCCATATCTTTGAAGAGCAACTACCTATGGTCAAGCAAATGCTAGAAAGAGAGCCAAAACCTCTACCAACTATGAAGATAAAGCCAGAAAGCAAGAAGATTAAAGATCTATTTGCCTTTAGGTACACAGACTTTGAGTTGAGTGACTACAATCCGCACCCGGGGATCAAGATGCCAGTAGCTATATAAATAATTATTCTTTACTTTTTCTTCTGATTTTCTGCGAGGGAGGCTTCTGCGGCTTCCAAACGTTTGAACAAAGCACTGATGCCATTGCTCACAATAGCAAAACGACTAGGTGTTTGAGCAAGATGTTTATTCTTGTTCAGTTGGTTGGGAGGGGATTCTATTGATATATTCTATAAAAACAACGTCAAGTAAATCTAGCCAGTATTCAATTCGTTGTTTGTGTAACAAATCAACAGCTTTTGTTTTTAAAAGTGAACGAATGTTTTTTGTTACATCTACTTCAGTTGCTTCATGTAAGTTGCATGTACGAAGATGAGTAGGTGGTGAGCTTGCTAGCTCCTTGACTTTAGAAAACGCATTCTCAATAGGTATGACATATGAACTGATAATTGTATCTGCCCAAGGACCATGCAGTAAGCATAATTGCATGCAGTGTTTAATCTCTAACATAACCATTGCTTTAAGTTGAGACAATCTCATTAGATTAAGTTCAGAAAAGATGTATGGTGATTCGGCAAAAGTGCCAGTTAGAACTATCAATTTAAAAACATCAGGAAAAGATTCAGGTGCTTGGTTAGTTTCTCTACCATTTTTAGAAAATATTGTTCGAGTTAAATCAGCCACTCTTTCTTTAAATTTATCTATTTGTATCATTTTATTCCTATTAATAACTATATGACTGCATTCTCAATATTATTTATCAATTGTCAACACCATAATATCTTGAATAAGATAATTGTTTTCCAACAATGTCCGACCAATCAGAAGAAATGAATAATTATTAACTTCCTCAAGCCAATTTGTTATCAGATATTAATAAACCCATCTGTGGTAGGATAAATCGAACACAAAAACCTACCAAAGTAACTCGCAAAAAGACTAAAATATGCCAGCCAAAAAAAACCCCAAACTTTTAGATATGGATAACGCTCGTCATGATGATCAGCGAGAGTATATGCAGGAGATTATTGAAGCTGGAGTTTGCCCTTTCTGTCTTGATCAGATCAAGCACAAATATAACAAAGAGCCTGTTATTAAAGAGACCAAATACTGGTTGCTGGCCAAGAATCACTGGCCATACGTCCATACCAAGCTCCATTTAATTGCTATATATAGAAAGCATGCAGAAAATATTGACGATCTTGATCCAGAGGCAGGGCAGGACTTGTTTGAGCTAGTCCAGTGGGTGAACAAGAACTACGATCTACCTGGTGGGGCAGTAACGATGCGATTTGGTGACTCCGATTATTCGGCCAGTAGTGTGGTGCATATTCACGCCCACATTATTGTGCCAGATATAGAAGATCCCAACTATCTGGATAAGCCAGTGAGATTTAAGATTGGGAAGACTACTAAAAAGACCATGTAGCTTTACTCAACTTTGGATATTTTTATATTTGCTTGTTTTAAAACCTCTTGTCCGTCCATAACAGCATACCCTTTACTAAAGTAGAGTTTTTTAATGCCGGACATGGCTATCATCCTGGCACAGTAGGGGCAAGGGAAGTCTGTGACGTAGAGGCTAGCACCCTCAAGTGAAATGCCTTGTTTGGCTGCTTTGGCAATTAGAGAGCTTTCGGCGTGAGCTGCGGTAGACAACTCCATGTGTTGACCTTTATGAAAAAGACCTCTGGTATCACCCATGATGTAGGGGGTTTGATCATCCGGCATATGTCTGTTGCTACCAGCAGAAATAACCTCTCCATCTTGACCCACCAAAACTGCACCTACTTGTCTCCAGAAGTCACTAGATTTTTGGGCAGAAGATTGGGCTAGCTTCATCATTTCTTTGTCTAGTTGAGATCTGGAAATGGTTTGGTCTACTTCAACTGTTTGGGGTGTTAGAGCCTTTTTTCTGTCCCAGCGCAGAAAGATGTTATCCCAGGTGACACTGGCTTGGGATAAATGATTTTCTATGATCTGGCGTGTGATATCTTCGTCTGGGGAGATAATATTAAGCGATGTATCTTTCTTGAATTCATCTATTCTAGCTTGGGTTAAGATCTCTATCTTGGGTCCCAGTTGCCACGACTCTATTGCCAGCTTAATTTCTTTTGTGTCTAGAGCTCTAATGTCTTTGTGCAGGTAATCTATGGTGGGGGATAACTCGCTTATTAGTTTTGCAGGCAATATCAGTAGTGAATCGGCTTTTTTATATTTGTCGATTAACTTAAAATACCCTTGGTGGAGGACTGGAATGTAGGCAAGAATAATGGTCATGCGGTTTGGGTTTGTTTTTTTAACTCAAGTACTAGTTCATCTACAGTTTTGATAATTCTAGTGGTTAGTATGTGACTAAAATTTTTGGCAAAACCTATCTGCAAGCGACGCAGTTTGGCACTAGTGGAAGTTGTGGCTTGGGGACTGAGCACAACCACTTGACCACAGATTTTTTCTAGTTGTTTGATTTGAGTGGCGGTGTAGGTGCGGGCTGTAGCTATTAATACGTCAGGTTTGATAAGTTTGATTAACTGCCACTTTCGAGTTTCAAGAGGCTTAAGGACTGCATAGTCTACAGAATTGAGATACTTGACCATTTCTAGCCGTTCATCTTCTGGGACGACTGGCCTATCTGGTCCTTTACGGGCCTTAACTTTTTTGTCACTGTCTACTCCTACAAACAAAACATCGCCGTAACTTTTAGCTTTGGTGAAGTATCTGCCGTGCCCGATATGAATCATATCGAAAGTGCCTTGGGTAAGGACAATTTTCTTATTTTCTTGACGCAGTTTGGTAATGATGGGAGGAATTAATTGGTAGTTTTTGATGATGTTTTTGGAACTCATGGCTAAGTTATTATACATAACAATTGTCACCGTGATAAACTAATGACGTGGTAAGAAAACTTGGAGAAAAAGCAGATAATGTGAGTGGTGATCGCACCATCTATGATGTGGGTTGGGGAGAGCTGATGGGTCGTAATTTTGTAGCTGGTATGAGTCGAGCTGTGGGAGGACTGTTTATTAATATTGTGTTGGTAGTAGTAGTGGGTTCTCTAGTGGTGCAGTATGTCTGGCCACAACTCCAGCCAGTGGTAGACCAACTAAATAATTCTTACCAGACGCTGTTTAGACTGGAGCAGACTTTAAGCGGGCAGTCTGAGACAGGTGGATTGCCTTTGGTAGGAGAGTCACTCCAGTTTGATATTCGTCAACTAGGGCAACCTGGAGAAGAGACAAAGAGTGTAGAGCTTGATGCTAGTCAGCTAGAAAAGTTGTTATTTGGAGATACAGATAAAGATGGAGTTAACTAGGGTATAATTTCTAACTGTGAAAACATTTTTAATTGTTGCTACCACTGCTGATGGTTTTATTGCCCAGGAAAGAGGTCAGACCTCTACCCAGTGGACGAGTAAAGAAGATGCTACTTGGTTTGCAAAGCGGACGAAACAGGCCGGGGTGTGCATCATGGGACACACAACTTTTGCGACCATTAACCGTCCTTTGCCAGGGAGGACAGTGATTGTGCAGACTACCAATCTTGATTCACTGGCGGACAGTGAGAAGCAGTATGGTCACTTAACTCTAGACGGTAACTGGAACTGGGTACCTGGAGAAACAGAAGTCTTGTTTACAGATCTAGAGACAGGGCAGATCCTGGAAAAACTCAAACAAGGGCAGGTAAAAGAACTGGCTATCTGTGGAGGACGAAGTGTTTACGCCGAGTGGATGAAGCTTGGGTTAGTTGACACTCTTTATTTAACCAAAGAGCCCAGATTATTTGGCACAGGGATACCATTATTCAAAGAAAAACTGGATAAACAACTTAAGCTTATATCGGTTAAAAATTTGAGTGCCCAGACTTTGCTCTTGGAGTACGAAGTCATATGAAGATAAATATTAAACGCTTTGATAAATCTCTGCCTTTACCCCAGTACAAGACTGGTGGAGCGGCGGCTATGGATTTGTCTAGTAGAGTAGAGATGGAAATTCCAGCTCACCAAACAAAGTTGTTGCCTTTAAACTTTGGCATCCAGCTACCCAAAAATTATTTTGCCTTGGTTTCTGCAAGAAGCAGTTTGCATAAAAAAGGCTTGCTTTTGGCCAATGGTGTTGGAATTGGCGATGAGGATTACTCTGGAGATGGGGATGAGTACATGGCTGCACTATACAACCTAACAGATAAGCCAGTTTTGGTAGAAAAAGGAGAGAGGTTAGCTCAACTGATAGTTTTGAAGAGAGACAGAGTGGAGTGGCAAGAGCAAGACAAACTTGGGCAGAAAAACCGGGGTGGATTTGGTTCGACGGGTAAAAAATAGTAGTCAACTCGAAAAGAGCATGTTGACGCTTCACAATTTTAAATTCTTTGGGTAGAGTGGTTGAGCATATGTCAAAACAAAAAGGCTTTCTAATTACTCTTGAAGGTGGTGAGGGTGGAGGTAAAACTACCCAAGCAGTACAGTTGAGAGAAAAATTAACCAAAGCAGGTAAAGATGTAGTGGTATTGAGGGAGCCAGGGGGGACTCAAATCAGCGAACAAATCAGACAAGTAGTTTTATCTAGTAAAAATGCAGGTATGGCGTTTACCACAGAAGTGCTTTTGTTCCAAGCTGCCAGAGCTCAAATATATAGAGAAGTAGTTTTACCATCTCTCAAAGCTGGCAAGGTAGTACTAATGGATAGATCGAGGGACAGTAGTGTAGTTTACCAGGGAATGGTGCGTGGTTTTGGTGTTGAAATGATTGAAGAATTAAATAATATTTCAACAAAGGATACTTATCCAGATATGACAATATTATTTGATATATCACCAGAAATAGGATTGGACAGGGTTGAAAAAAATGGCAGTTCAAACAGGCTGGAGATGGAGGGCTTGAAGTTTCATAAACAAGTTAGAGATGCGTACCTTAAGTTAGCAAAAAAAGACGACAGAAAAAGATGGCAAGTGATCGATGCCAGTCAGTCTATTGAAAAAGTTGCCACAGAATTGTGGTTTGTGGTTCAAGATAGACTTAAGATCAAATCATGATTAAACTCCCCAAAGCTGTGCGTCAGCTAATTGACTCATTTGAGCAGTTGCCTGGTTTAGGACCAAAATCGGCTCAAAGATTGGTTTTTTATCTTCTTCATAATCCAGAATCACAGATTGCAGAATTTGCAGACAGGTTACTGGCGTTGAAAAAAGAGACGGTATTGTGTGCAGGGTGCCATAACGTGAGCGATCATGATCCGTGTGGGATTTGTAGTGATGCTGGGCGCGATCGAAGCCTGTTGTGTGTGTTGGAGCAGCCACTAGATGTGCAAGCCATAGAAGGATCTGGCATATTTGAAGGTTTGTATCACGTACTACATGGCTCGATCGCGCCCCTTAGCAACATTGGGCCAGATCAACTTTATCTTCACGATCTGACCAAGAGGCTAGAAGGAGTAGATGAGATAATACTAGCTACCAACCCAACTATGGAAGGTGAGGCCACAGCTTTATATATCGCCGAGTACATAGATCAGGCTAGAGAACAGGGTCAAAAAATATCTCCAGAACTTAAGATCACTCGCATTGGACACGGTTTACCTGTTGGAGCAGATATTGAGTATGCAGACGGAGTAACTTTAAAGCGAGCGCTAGAGGGACGTAGAGAAGTTTAGTTTCCAGTAGTTTTTACATTTCATTTCTGATAGATTGCGAGTAGATGTCTTATGATATCAACTCCATTTTCTTGTCTGGTAATAATCTTGCCATGAAAGGCTTTTCATGAAAGTTCTAGTCGATGCCAAAAACTTTGTAGTCACTTCTGGCTTGAGGCAGTTTGTGAAAGATCAGGCAGACAAACTGTCTAAAGTAGCTGGTAGAGTCACAGCAGTTCGAGTTTATCTAGAGTCGGTAGAGAAGAAGACTAACGATCCAAAAGCCAAGAAAGTCACGTTTAAGATAGATGTGCCAGGTAGTAGTCTAATTATTAGAAAAAAGGGAGTAGAGATGTACAGGACTATTGGCTCTACAACCAAAGCTGCTTTGAGAAAACTACGCAAACAATCGGAAAAAATTCGGACTCTTAGGAGACGATAACTTTTGCTATGATAGATCCATGACAGATCCAACAACCCCAGTCCCCAGTAACCCAGCTACTGCAACAGCACCTGCAGCAGGAGATCAAGCAGATCCATTGGCAGTGTTGGAAGATATTTTGAAAGAAGCCAAGCAGAAAAAAGGGGAACAGACAGAAGATAACACTCAAGAAACTGGAGTAGAAAAAGCAGAGCCAGAATCTCCAGACCAACCAGAGGAAGTTTCTCCAGAAGAAAAAGCTAGGTTGCAAGCCCAAGAAGCAGCTCTTCAAGCCCAAGCCCAAGCTAGGGATGCAAGTGAGATAGAGGCTCAGCGTCAAAAAATCTCCCAAGAAGTTATGAATTCACCCCAGTATCAAGCCAAAGTTTCTCAAGAAGAAGAGAAAAAACAAGAATCTGATGATAAAACTGCTGGTGAAGATGGTTTTGACATCAAACAGCTTGGTCACGATAAAATCTAATAATAATTAACTTTTTTATTTCGCAGGAAGTTTAATAATGAAACCAGGAGCCAAACCCACTGCTAGACCTAGAACTGGAGGGGGAATGGGTCAAGGATTGGGACAGTTTGGTGAACATCTAGATGAATCTGCCTTGAAACAAGCTGTGGGACAAAAAAGCATGGCGCAAGCGGCGGCAGACCCCAAGATGGCTGCGGCTGCAGCCCAAGGAGCCAAGCAACAACAAGCTGCTAGTACAGGTCAAGCCACTCCACCTAGAGAAGTCGGTACATTAAAAGAGGAGTTGATAAAGCGACCCCTTAAAGATATTTGGCAAGAAATAAAGCAGTTTTTTACCCTCAACACTTGGTTGGGGATTAATCCCGACACCAAAGATCCAAAGGAAAAACAAAAACAAGCAGCTATCCATCAAAGATACATGAAGCTGGACGAAGAACAGCAAGCATTGGTTAAACAACGATATCAGGAGAAACTTGAAAAAGAAAAGATAGAAGAAGAAGAGAAAGAAAAACAGAAACAGATGGAGGAGGAAAAGAAGAAGCAAACACTGCCCATGCCTAGTGCTCCCAAGAAAGGTCCAGTTGGTCCTGCTTCTGGCAAGAGTAAGAAGCAGAATGCTTCTGCTTTACTCCAACAACAACGACAGACGATGGGCGGTGGCGGTAGCAATTAATCCAGGGGTATAATAACCAGGAATAAATTAAAACAGAAACAATCGTCATTCTCTCCCGACAAAGTCGGGAGGGAATCCAGGATTAACATTGACAAGCCTGACTGGATCCCCGATACTCCCCGCCAGCTGGCGGGTCGCACGAGGATGACAAAAGAAAAACCATGAAGTTATTTAATACCTTATCTCGCCAGATTGAAGAGTTTGTGCCTTTATCTCCTCCAGCGGTTGGGCTCTACACTTGTGGACCAACCGTTTATGACTACACTCACATCGGTCATGTTCACCACTATATGATGAATGACGTACTAATTCGGACACTTAAGTTTCTAGGTTTTAAGGTAAATCATGTGATGAATATTACTGATGTTGGCCATCTAGCTAGTGATAGTGACACTGGGGAAGATAAGTTAGAAAAAGGGGCAGCTAAGTATGGTGGTACAGTCTGGCAGATAGCAGACAAGTTCACCAACTTCTTTTTTGAGTCGATGGATCTAGTTGGTAATAAAAGACCAGATGTGATCGCCAAAGTCACCGACCATATTCCAGAACAGATCCAGCTAGTAAAGAAGCTGGAAGAAAAGGGCCTGACCTATATTATCGAGGGAGATGGAGTATATTTTGATACTGCCAAGTTTCCAGCCTATGGAGAATTATCTAAAATAGATCTAGCTGGCATGGAAGAGGGAGCTCGCATAGGGAAAGTGGAAGGCAAAAAAAACCCTACAGATTTTGCCCTCTGGAAGGCGGAAAAACCAGGCGAAAACAGACAGATGGCTTGGTCTAGTCCTTGGTTCGAAAAGAGCTTTCCCGGTTGGCACATAGAGTGTTCTGCCCTGTGTCTTAAATACATTGGTGAGCAAGTGGATATTCACACTGGTGGTATTGATCATATTGCCGTTCATCATCAGAATGAGATTGCCCAGAGTGAATCTGCTACCGGCAAGACACCTTTTGTGAATTACTGGGTTCATCACAACATGTTGCAAGTAGAGGGGCAGAAGATGAGCAAGTCTTTGGGCAATTTTGTGACCTTGCCGGAAGTTGTGGAAAAGGGTTTTAGTCCTTTGGCTTTGCGTTTATTGTTTTTGAGCGGTCACTACAGAAGCCAGATGAACTTTACTTGGAGCAATCTGGAAGGTGCTGGGAAGAGTTATCAAAAGTTAGTAAAAGATGTGGCTAGTTGGCTAGATCTGGCTCAAGAAAAAATTGATGAATTAAGTACAGAAGCAGGGGAAATGAAGGAAAGTTTCTGGAATGCTATGTATGACGATCTCAAAACTCCAGAAGCCATGGCAGTTTTATGGCAGGTAGTTAAATCTAGTCTACCGGCAGAAGAAAAGTTGAATTTAGTTTTGGAGTTTGACCAGGTTTTAGGTTTACAACTAGATAGATCACAGGAAATTGTTCAAGAATTTGGTAAGCCGTTGACTATCGCATCAGAAGATATTCCAGATAAAGTTAAAGATCTGCTAGATCTACGAGTTAAGGCTCGATCTAGTAAAGATTGGCAGGAGTCCGACAGGTTAAGGGATGAGATAGAAGAGTTAGGATTTGTAGTTACCGATGGTGAAACTGGACAAGAAGTGTTGCCGAAGAAGTAGTTGTTTGCCCAAATTATATTTATGATGAATTTAGAATCTCCTCTATTGAGATCTAGTGACCTACCTATAGCTACTCCAGTAGATCTTAGACATGAACAGGCTATGGTTCTAATTAATGCGTTATATACACTTGGAGTAGATTATTGTGATCAGGAAAATAGCCAGTATGGAATGCTAGCTCTAAATCAGGTATCTCAAGATGTTGCTTTTAGGGAGTTAATTAAAGCGAGAGGCAGTGATATTAAACTTGCAAATAGAGCTATTTATGTCAGTACCAGGTTTGGGGAAGATGTAGAGGTGTTGGATGAAGCAGTGTACTCAGGATGCTTGCTGATTAATCCAAGAGATATTTCTACTAAAGAAGGTGAAACTATTATTCCAGAGGGTTGCGGTAGTATTTTTCCAGATAGTATTCGAATGTTAATAAAAAGGCCGATCGAGATAACTATGGTGGTAGACATATATGACGGATGCAACTTAGTAAAGAATCTGAATATAACTATGATGGGAATACAAGCGGGCATTTTTTCTCACGAGTTAGATCATTTATCTGGATTTGCAGCAGGTGGAGAAGGTCATGGTTTATTAGTTGATCCACAACCATACTTGAATGGGAGTAAGGAAATTTCTAAAGAAAACCAAGCAATATTTTTAGGTATGAAGAAAAATTCAAACAAACTATGGTTAGACATTAATGAAGGTGAGTGGTTTCTGTACAACAGTGAGGGAGAACTGGTTTGGCAAGGCCAGCAGACTGACTTAAATCAAGACGTAATTGAAGAGTTGGGAAGCAAAGCTTAATTACCAAGAAGTTGAGCGTCACACATTTTGTAAGGCTAGACTGATAGTATCTGTTCCTATGTTAAGAGATAGAGCAGGCTGGTTGACAGAACAAGATGACCATAGTACTATGACCATAGTCACTAATTACTATTCTAGTATGTCTTTACCTCTAACTTTGTCTAAATCCAAGTTTAAACCTCAAGCTCTTGAGTATCTGCGGATGGTGGAAAAAACTAATCAGCCCATTGTGATTACCAATTTTGGCAAGCCAAGTGTCAAGATAGTGCCGTATACACCTAAAGTAGATCAAGTTTTAGCAGAGCTAAAGGGAAGTGTTATTTCCTATGAAGATCCTTTCAAGTCTGTTGGGTTGGATGATTGGGAGGATTTACCATGATTATTTTGGATACACATGCTCTGATTTGGTGGTTGAGTAAGTCGGGCAAACTTTCAAAAAAAGCTAAACAAGCTATCGACAAAGCTTCGAGTGATGGTCAGATATATGTCTCTAGTATGTCAATTTGGGAAGTATGCATGTTGTTTAAGAAAGAAAGGATAAAGCTTAATACAGATATTGATGAGTGGATTAAGAAAGTTGTCAACTTGCCCATGATTAAGGTAGTGGATGTCAATGTAGCGATTGCCAACCAATCAGTCTTTTTAGAAGAATATGTTCACCCAGATCCAGTAGATAGAATAATCATCGCCACAGCCCAGTTGTTAAAAATACCTCTAGTTACTGCAGATAAAAAAATTACTCGTTCCAAGATAGTTAAAGTTATTTGGTAGAAAACACTTTTTACTCCCACTCCGTTGTACCTGGTGGTTTGGAAGTGAGGTCGTAGGCTACTCTGGCAATTCCTGGTACTTTTTCAAGAATTTGCTTCACCATTTGGTTTAGAGCTTTGATTGGCATTTCTTTGCCTGGGATAGCCGGGACGCCGGTCATGAAGTCGTTGGTGAGGAAGGTGCGAATAGCGATAGATCTAGCTCCCTGTTGACCAAAACCAATGGGAAAGGAGATAACTGGCACTTGGGAAAGCTTTCGGATGAGCTTGAACTCAAGCAATGTTTTGTTCACAATTTCGTCTGCCTGTCTTAATTGCCGGATGTTTTCTGGGGTGACATAGGTAGGAGTGATGGCAGTCACAGGAGTGGTAATCTTGTCTCCAAACAAGTAGATAACCCGATTTATTTGGCGGATTTGCTTGGGTATTTCTCTAGCCAGTTTGAATAGAGTGGGCCAGTGTCGCTCTCCGCTCAAGCCTACAAAGTAACTGTAGGTGCGACCATCACCTTGAACTCCTACAGTTCTAGCGGGTAAGAGGGTGACGGCCATTTTATCGGTGGAGTATTTTTTTAGCTTTTGACTAATGGATCTAAAGTTTTCATCAATGAATGGTTTTTTGGCACAGAGCAAGCGAATGGCTAGTCCAGGTCCGGGAAAAGGTTGTCTCCAAACCAGTGCAGGGGGCAGTCCTAGCTGATGCCCAATCTCTCGAACTTCGTCTTTATGGTAACCACTCAATGGTTCTACCACTCTATTTTGTTGTCTTAATTTACGGACTGCTGGGCTGTCGTTGTGGTGAGTTTTAATGGCATCTGCTTTGTGACTAGCAATCCTGGAAGCACTTTCAATCAAATCTGGTCGAAGCGTACCTTGGGCTATGAGTAGATTGTTATCCAGTTTTAGATCTTTTATCGCTTGCTCTGTCACAGCCATAAAGGTATCACCAATGAGTCTGCGTTTAGTTTCGGGGTTTGTTACACCATCTAGTTGGGTCTGGAACTCTTGGGCACAGTTAATTACTGTCAGTTTTAGCCCTTGTTTCTCCAGAGCTATTTTAACTTTAGAACTTTCATCTTGGCGCATGAATCCATGATCGATGTGAACTGCTTTTATCTGATTTGACTTGAGGGCTTGACCTAGTAAAGTAGCACAAACAGTAGAGTCTACACCTCCGCTCACCAAGATAAGGATCTGCTTATTTCCAACTCTTTTCTTAATATCTAAAATTGCTTGTTCAATCCTATCCTTAATATTGAAGCTCCCTTTTAAGTGAGATATGTTAAACAAAAAGTTCTTCAAGATGTGTTGACCGTTTTGGGTTAGATCTACTTCTGGATGAAACTGCACTCCATATAGATTTCTATTTTGATCTTCAATGCCAGCAGTTATTTTGCCAGAATGGGCGGTGGCAGTAAATTCTGGGGGTAGTTTTGTCACACTATCTCCATGGCTCATTAGTACTTGTTGCTTTGGTTTAAGTCCGTTAAAGAGAGGAGATTTTGGGTTAATGTTAATACCACATGGTCCATCTTCGCGTCTATCTAGAGCTTCAACTTTTCCACCCAGCAGATGAACCATAACTTGCATGCCGTAACAGATGCCCAGAATAGGTTTGCCCAGCTTTAAAATATTGGGATCAAACTGGGGAGCGGTTTTTGAGTAGACACTTTCTGGTCCACCAGAAATGATGATAGCCGAAAACTTTTTCAAATTTGATGCCGGAGTATCCATAGGTAGCATGATGGACTCAACCTGCAAGCTACGAACTCGCCGATCAATTACTTTGCCGTATTGAGCTCCAGCATCTAGAATAGCCACCAGCTCTGGTTTTTCAACTCTTGTTTGTGTTCTGGGAAGTTTGGGTGTCTCCATAGAACAACTATAAACTTGGAAGGGAGTCATCGCAACAGGAAATGTTAAAGATGCTATTGACATATAATATACATAAGTGTATATTTGCTGTTAATGACAATCCAAAATCTAAACACGTCTATATTGACTCCGTTGTTTCGTTCAGATCAGGTACGAAGGGTTTTTGATGACGAACTCGCTAGTCAGATCAATGTGCAGTTATCTCGCATGGAAAAAAGAGGAGAATTGATCCGGTTGAAGAATGGAGTTTATCAGTTTGCCAATAGGGAGGTAGACGTCTTAACAATTGCTACCCACCTTTATCAACCAACATATGTCAGTTTGGAGACAGCTTTGTCAATTTACGGCATATTACCAGAAACTCCTAGCCAAGTAACGAGTGTAGGTCCCATTACTACCAAAGAACTCAAAACAGTACGAGGAGTGTTTTCATACAGTAAAATACAATCAGCTTTATACTTTGGCTTCGAAAAATTACAAGATAGTTATTCTTCTCTGTATTACAACTTGGCTTACCCAGAAAAAGCTTTACTAGACTATGTATATATCCGTCAGATATCTGACCTGTCAGATTACCGACTTGATCTTGAGTCAATTAACTTACAGAGACTAGACAGTTACGCGAAACTTTTTCCATCTTGGGTAGGTAGCATAATCAGAAAGCAAATTAATCATGAATAATATTGTTGCTAATTTTAGTCAAATTTTAGACTTTGCTCAAAAACAGGGCATGCCAATTAATAAAAAAAGAGGAATTATTCGAGAATATATCCAGTCCAGGTTTATTGCCACTCTGTACAGCACTGCCCAGGCTGGCAAACTCTCTTTTGTGGGTGGTACCAGCCTGCGTCTACTTAGAGATTTGCCTAGGTTCTCTGAAGATCTAGATTTTGATAATCATGGTTTGAAGTCAAGCCAAGTTGAGGGGCTAATCGAGGCAGTAGTGAAGCAGTTTAGACAAACCAACATTGAGCTTAAAATATCTTTAAAAGGAGAAAAAACATATGTCGAGATCAAATTTCCTCGCTTACTATTTGATCTTAAGATTTCAACTAATCCCAAAGAGAAGTTAAAGATCAAAATAGATTGGAGTCATAACTGGAAGCTTGAGACAGAAACTGTTTTGATGAATAAGTATGGCTTTGTAGAGCAAGTGGTGACTAATAAAATAGATCAGATTCTAGTTCAAAAATTAACAGCCTATGCAGAAAGAAAACAGGTTCAACCTCGAGATATGTTTGATATTGTTTGGATGTTTTCTAGGTGGCCAAACTTGTTTAAGCCAGAGTATGTGGAAAAGTCAGGTTCAAAGAAATTATTTCAAAATGCTTTAATAAGGTTTGAAAAGGTGGGGTTAAACGAAGCTATGAAGCGTCGTCTCAAGCCTTTTTTGTTTGAAGAAAACGAAGTTAGAAAGCTAGAGCTGTTTGAGCAAGTATTAAGACAAGCTACTTTGAAAGAATGAAAAGTTAAACAAAAGCCATTGTGCAGATTGTTATTTCGCTACAAGTCTAACATTGGTCATTGCACTAATATTTTTCCCCCTTTGATTTATAATACTCCTCATGTCTTTATCTGTAGGAATTGTTGGTTTACCAAATGTGGGCAAGTCTACCTTGTTCAATGCATTGCTTAAGCGTCAGCAAGCTTTGGCTGCCAACTATCCATTTGCAACCATAGAACCCAATATAGGGATTGTGCCTGTGCCCGATATTCGTTTAGAGCAGTTGGCAAAAGTGGTGGAAGAAGATACTGGAAAAATACCTCCTATCAAACCAGCCACGGTCGAGTTTGTAGATATTGCCGGTTTAGTCAAAGGGGCTAGTGAAGGAGAAGGTTTGGGCAATAAGTTTCTAGCTCATATCCGAGAAACTCAAGTCATCTGTCATGTTTTGCGGGATTTTGAGGACGAAAACGTAATTAGGGAAGGTGCTGTTAATCCCCAGGAAGATCTGGAGACTGTGCGGATGGAGCTACTGCTAGCAGATCTGGCTACTTTAGAAAAACAAGTAGAACCCAAGGGTAGGGTTGAAAAAGAAGCCCAGCTTCGGTGGCAAATTATCTGCGATTTAATTTCTGGCATGAAAGATAGTATTCCTGCTTTTGAAATAATTGAAAAACACTCTGCTTGTCCAGACGTTGAACCTTACGAGCAACTGGCTCAAGACCTATCCTTATTATCTGCCAAACCAGAGCTGTTTGTGATTAATGTGAGTGAAGAAAGATTAAGCCAAGGTGTAGAAAACTTAACAGACAGGTTTGCCAAAGAGCTATCCCAGCCACCAGAAAAGGTGCTAGTGATGTGTAATCAGATTGAGAGTGATCTTTCCAGTCTTTCCCAAGAAGATGGCAAGTTGTACTTGAAAGATCTAGGGTTAGAGCAGAGTGGTTTGGAGAGGTTAATCAAGGCTGCCTATCAGACACTAGGACTGCAAAGCTTCTTAACTGCAGGAGAGATAGAGGTTAAGGCCTGGACGATAAAAACTGGTAGTACGGCAAGGAAAGCAGCGGGGGTGATTCATACAGATTTTGAAAAAAAGATGATCTCTGCCAAGATCGTGGCATTTGAAGATTACACTGAGCTGGGCGGTCTAAAAGGAGCCAAGGAACATGGCAAATTGAGAACCGAGGGCAGGGATTATGTGATGCAAGAGGGCGATGTGGTGGAGTTTATGATAGGGAGTTAGGGGATATTACGTTGATATAGATGGAAGAATGGGGTAGAAATTATGTCAAGAGATACAGAGAGTAAGCCCAAAATTGTTATAGATCGTGCTCCTTGGGCGTCATTTTTACCAAACATATTTAGAAGAGGATTATTGGGGAAAGTTGCTTCGAGTATTGCAGAAAATCCTTTTTTAAGAAAAGGGCATATTAGAGGTTACGCCGAACTACCTTTGCATGAACCGAAATGCGAATATGAAGGTGGAGTATTAGTTTTAACACATAGGCAGAAGTTGGTATTGGTAAGTTTGCCAGAAGAAGATTTTGGTGTTGATAGTCGAACAGACTCGGATACAGATCGGTTTTACCCGACAAAAACTGAATATCTTGAAGGCGATGAGACAGAGAGTGATTTGTATGATATTTGGTTGGGATCAATAGCTTTAACGAGAGATATGTTATCTGCAGTATCTGGACAAATTGAAAATGGTGATGAGAGTGATCCAGTGACTGCCATGGCCCGCGAGGCTTTGGAAGAGATAGGGATTAAGCTTGTTGAAGATAGGATTCAAGAAATTGACATTCCGCCATTTTCAATCATCCAGTCCACTGGCACCTCAACCTTTAGAGGCTCACTCAGGGATTTATTGATGGGAAGACATCCTGTAAATATCCAATCAGTTCAAGTGTCGCCCGATGCAACTTTTGATGAAGTCCCATTTAGATATGGAAAATATAGATTTAATGTCAATCAATGTTTTTCATATGAGCTCTCCAACAGGGAACTCCATGGATTGCAGAGTCGGATGACTACTCAAGGAAGAGAGGTAGAGGTTTTAAGTTTAAATGAGGCTTTAAAAACTGACCTAAAACCATCAACAAGAAAAGCACTAGAGTTGATACAAGACTCAAGAAAAAAATAGTTGTCTTCTATTATTATTCGATACTTACCACTGATATACTTGAATATTGACTGTATGTTATAATAACTCCTCAAGAAACATGACCTCTCATTGGTAGAGATCAAAAAAATAAATATACATCTACTCGTGCTGGTCAAGACAGACTAGTAACCAATAGCTCTCGGGTGGATAAAAAGGAGCAAAAATGAAAATTATTAAAGATCCCCGTGTTCGTAAATACGAGCTCACCTATCTGGTGCCAGCTGGTTTAACTAGTGATGAGGTCAAGAAAATTAACGAGACTATTGTAGAGTTAGTTAAAAAAGCCAAGGGAAAACTGCTTAACACCACAGACTGGGGTAAGAAAGAACTGGCTTATACTATTAAACATGAGGGTAAGAGACAGAATGAAGCTATCTACACTCATCTGGAGCTGGAACTAGATTCCACTCAAACTCCAAAACTAGAAACAGACTTAAGAATTCAACCACAAGTAATGCGTAGTTTATTGGTAGTAGCTAGTAGTGTTGAAGCAAAGCCAGAAGCTAAGGCAAAAGTAGAACCTAAAGAAAAGGTTGAAGTTAAACCAGAAGCTAAAGCTAAAGCAAAAGCAGAGCCTAAAGAAAAGGTAGAAGCTAAGGCAAAAGTTAAGCCAGAAGTAAAAGCAGAAGCTAAGCCAGAAGAAAAGCCAAAAAAAGTAACTAAAGCTAGCAAAAAAGAAGCTGCATCAGAAGTAACCAAAAAGTAACTGTAATCCCAATCACACTTTATGCAAGAATCCAAGCTATACTATACTGCTAGTAACATAGAGCAACTAAGATTATCTAGATCTTGAAAGGAAAATATGTCTTCACGCTCACTCAATAAAGTAATGTTAATCGGCAACCTGACCAGGGATCCCAATTTACGCTACACCCCAAAAAACACCGCCGTTTGTTCTTTTGGTTTAGCTACCAATAGAAGCTGGATGCCAGCTGATGGTGGAGAAAAACAAGAAAATGTCGAGTTCCACAACGTGGTGTCTTGGGCAAAACTGGCCGAGATTTGTGGCCAATTGCTTCACAAAGGCGACAAAGTCTACGTAGATGGCAGACTTCAAACAAGAGACTGGAAAGGTGATGATGGTAACGACCGCAGAACCACAGAAATAGTTATCGATAACATGATCCTACTGCGTTCTGCATCTGGTCAAAGTTATTCTGGTGGTGGCAACTCCAATGAAGCGCCAGTATCCGCAGATGACTTTGCAGGAAGCGATCCAGCCGGTGATGACAACAAGAAGCCAAAAAAGACTTCAAAAAAGAAGGCCGAAAGTCAAGTCAAAGATGATAAAGTCCAAGTAGAAGATATCGCCGACGACATTCCATTTTAGGGATTAGTATCAAAGATAAGTCGAGCAAGGAGTAGTATATGATCAGAAAACCACGTTTTA
>Ga0233431_1003533_pt1 | contig 18551 bp, 14 predicted proteins | sample SI_118_April2016_FD_179867 | JGI IMG/M metagenome (GOLD analysis project Ga0233431, IMG submission 179867) | Seawater microbial communities from Saanich Inlet, British Columbia, Canada - SI_118_April2016_200_MG | ecosystem: Environmental > Aquatic > Marine > Inlet | place: Canada: British... | reverse complement strand
GCATTAAGCCAATACCCGGGATTTTAGCCGTCGCCTTGGCTGCCAGAAAAAGTGGTATCAAACGTTTAATCGTGCCAATAGAGAATTCCAGACAAGCTTGCCTGGTTGACGGTATTGAAGTTTTAGGGGCTAAAGATATTCAACAGGTACTTGACCATTATACCTTTGTTAAAAATTTACCGGTGATTCAAAAAGAGTCCTTTATAACAGAGCCAGAAGAACTGGATTTACTTGATTTTTCGGAAGTAAAAGGTCAGCAAACCGCCAAACGCGTCCTGGAGATTGCAGCAGCCGGAAAACATAATGTCCTTTTTTCCGGGCCACCGGGTTCAGGGAAAAGTATGCTTTCCAAACGAATGCCCTCTATCTTACCCCCCTTATCGTTTCAGGAGTCCTTAGAAACAACCAAGATTCATTCTGTTTCCAATAAAGGCCAGCAAAATCACGGACTGCTTTCCCAAAGGCCTTTTCGAAATCCTCATCATTCAGTATCAGGTGCAGGACTAATTGGAGGAGGAACTTTTCCTAAACCGGGAGAGGTTTCTTTGGCCCACAATGGTGTTTTGTTTCTGGATGAATTAGCCGAATTTTCCAGATATACCTTGGATCTGTTACGGCAACCCATGGAGGATAAAGTCGTCTCTATCGCCAGGGCTAATATCAGCTTAAAATTCCCTTCTGACTTTATTTTACTAGCTGCCATGAATCCATGTTTATGTGGATATCTGGGGGATACTAATCGCGAATGCAGTTGTTCTATCGGTAGCATATTAAAGTATCGCAGTAAAATATCCGGCCCTTTACTGGATCGCATTGATCTTCAGGCAGAAATGTTAAATATGACCTATGAAGAACTAAATTTTTCGAAAAAAGGGGAACCCAGTCATTTAATCAGAGAACGGGTGTTATCAGCCAGAGTGAGGCAAACCAAACGTTTTAATCAAAATTCGACTCGTAACAATAGTAATATGAGTCATGGTGAAGTAGAAAAGTATTGCTATCTGGATGAATCGGGGCATCGCCTTTTAAAACATGCACTGGCTAAATATAAATTGAGTGCCAGGGCGCATGATAGCATTTTGAAAGTTTCGAGAACGATTGCGGATCTGGAAGGGGCAGAATTGCTTCAGTCACACCATCTGGCTGAAGCAATTACCTATAGATGTCTGGATAAGGAAATCAGTTTTTAACAAAGGATCGTTTGAATTCCTATTGGATTATTTCTTTTTCTTCTTTGTTTTTTGTTTGGCAAGTGCTTCGTTGGCTGTCGCTGCTGCCGCTACGTTTCCGATACCTTTTTTATTTTTAATTTTATTAAACAGCATCTGTTGAAAAATAGAAATAATATTACTAACCACCCAATAAAGTACCAGCCCTGCAGGCATATCTAAAAAGAAGAAAATGAACATCACCGGCATCCATTTCATCATTTTAGCCTGGGTTGGATCCATCGTCGGTGTTGGTGTCAACGACTGTTGCAGGAACATGGAAATTCCCATCAACAATGGCAATATCAGCGTATAATCCGGTGCTGATAAATCAGTTAACCAAAAAATAAAAGGAGAATGCCGCAACTCAATCGCTGGTAACAGTGCCTGGTACAAAGCAATAAAAATCGGTATTTGTAATACCATCGGCAAACAACCACCGACCGGATTTACTTTATTTCGTTTATAGAGCTCCATAATCTCTTTATTCATTCGCTCTTTTTTATCTTTGTACTTTTCTCTGATGGCCTTCATCTGTGGATTCAGATCAGACATTTTGGCCATGGACATAATACCTTTGTAGGCCAGTGGAAGCATGGCCAGACGTACCACAATTGTCAGTAAAATAATCGCAACTCCCCAGTTGACCACAAAACTCTGGAACCACCTCAAGGTAATCAACAGCGGTTGTGCCAAAGCGTCTAACCAAATATCCATCGTCTTAGGCATTTCAAGGTGGAAAGCTTCAATTAAATCGAAATGCTTTGGCCCCATATACACTCTGAAATGTTTTTCATAAGTCTGGTTAGGTAAAAGATCTACCTTTGGTTCAACAAACTCTAGTTTAGGGATAATGACTTTTTGGTCTTTAATCATAGAATCCAACGGTGACACCTCACCATCAAATGTTTGTTTGGGGTCTGCCATTTTTACCGCTGTCAGGAAATACGTATCCATAATTCCTGCAAAAGTATTGTTCTTAGCATTTAAGACATTTTCGTAATCCTCTTCATCATCAAAAATTTCAAACTCATCATCGGTAAATGTAAAGGCTTTTTTAGGTACCGGACGAGGTTGAAACTCTATAATTTCATTCGCCGCACCAAAATTTAGTCTGGGGTAAATTCTTTGATTGCCGTCTGACCGATTGATAATTATTAAATCGAAATCAAATTCATATGAATCGGGATAAAAGGTTAGTTTTTTAGTAATCTCTAAACCATTTTCCAATTGCGCCTGCAAAGTTAAGGTGCCTTCCTGGTTAATGATATCTAATTTTTCAGTAGAAACATGATAATTGACTGTCTTAGGATCTAAATCAGTAGTAATATTCCATATTTTATTCTTAACAGATAAATCACCTGTCATATTGACTAAGCGATTCAGATCTACATCCACTATCTCTGTCTTATCTCCGGTGAAAAAATCGACAACAATATCTTTTAAGCTTTTATGTTGTTCTAAGGCATATTTAAAATCTTTTAAAGATAGATTCCTTAGAATGCCATCCTGGGAGTCGATTTCAGCTTTGAAAACTGATGTGTTCACTTCTACTTTTTTACGTGTGGCACTTAATGTCATTGGTGCAAGTGGTTCAGGTAATTTTATCGCCGCCCCGGTATTATCTTGTGTAGTTGAGCTATCTTTATTTTCCTCAGTGGTTTGTTCAATGGCATTATTATCTTCAGGAGCTGGCGGTGCAGGTGGATACATCCAATAATAACCCAGAATTACCAGAGTCGAAAGAAAGAATGCAAAGAAAAAGTTTTTATCCATAGCTGATATTTTGATTTAATGGTTAAACCTTAGGTTTACTTTGAAATTTAAAGAAGGAAACCCGATCAGGGACCTCATCGACCCCACCCACATGAAAAGGATGGCAACGCAGCAGTCTGCTAATCGTTAAATATAAACCCAAAAATAACCCATGTTTAAAAAATGCCTGTTTGGAATATTCAGAACAACTGGGGTAGTAAATACAGGACGGGGGGATCAATTTTGATATAAAAGTCTGGTATACCCATATTAAACCAATAGCAGGTAGCACTAACAATTGTTTTATTCCAATCTTATTGTTCATTGAGGAAGGAATTTAATAAAACGTTTGATATAGTCTTGTACTTCAGCCAAACTTGGTGTTGTACGAGGTTTACTGGTTATATAGATACCGCAGTTCAGGGAATGCAAATCCATTTCCCCGGAAACTCTAAGCGATTCACGAATCAGACGTTTCAATCGATTTCGGTAGGGGGAATTACCTGCCCTTTTTGAAATAGAAATGACGACTTTTAAATGCCCCTGGTCCTGTTCCAGATAACGAAACTTCAGGAACCCAAAAGATTTAAACTTTCCTTTGCGAAAAAGCTCATCTATCAGCTTCTTTCGCTTCAATCGATACTTTTTGGGAAATGGAAATCTTTTGTTTGTAACCGAATTAGGCACTTAATACTTTTCGTCCTTTACTTCGTCGTCTTTTAATAATATTTCTGCCGGATTTTGATGACATTCTTTTGCGAAAACCGTGCTTCATTTTTCGCTTTCTGTTGTTTGGTTGAAATGTTCTTTTCATAACTCCTCTATGTTAAAATCGTTTGTTTCAGTAATCGTAGAAAATATAAGCTGCGTTTATATTTGTCAATAAAATTTAGGTAGATATTGTTATTTATTTTTTTGACGCATTAACAGATTTTACACAGGTAAATCTGTGAAATGTTGGCAATGAACTTGATTTGGTCTGTTATCCTAGAGCACTGAATTGCGATACTCAGCGCGGTGAAGCCGCAACCAAAAATACTGAACCACAGAGGTCACAGTGCAGCATAACCGCAACTAAAAAAACAGAACCACAGAGAGCACCGAGATCACAGAGAGCACCGAGATCACAGAGAAGACAACAGCCTTAAAAACAGTATGATATAAATAATTCTTCTCAAAAAAAAAGAAAAAGAACATTAGTAATACAGAAAACTCGGCAGGATTTTGTGTTTCTGTGATTGAATTTCAATAGCTTTGTTTTTTTTCCGTGTATTCAGTGTGGTCCGTGGTTAAATACTCCTGCAGGACAGACCCGCGATGGACACCTGGCTTTTTATAAGGTAGCCAATTGGCAGAGCCTTTGGTCTCTGACCATCCTCAGAAAGGATGGCTTTGAGCATTAAAGTAAATTAAACTATTTTTTTAACATATTCAGGAATGAGCAATTGTTGCATCCTTCATAAAAGCTTTTGCAAAAATCGTCGTGAATTTGAATGAGTCCCTGATGATAAAACAATCTTCTTTTCAATTTCCCGGAACATTTACTATTGAAACGGAATTCCATAAATTTTGTTTTATGGTTGCTTCCTTCAGTTGGTAATAGCATAAATAATTTAAAAAGCGTTTTTTCTAGATCAATATCCTGATTCCTCCTGGCCCAGGCTAAGAAGTAAGGCAAAATACTGTTTACCAGGATAATTAGCTGTCTGTTCCTCCCGATAAGTTTATTTTTATATTTCGTTTTCTTGGCCTGATGTAATGTAAAAACATGACTCAAAGGTTCCCATTCAGGTTGCGGAAATAGTAGATTGAGCTGTTTTTGAATGCTTACAACGGGCTCAATACTATTATCAATCGTTTTTTGACATTGTCTAAGAAAACTAAGCCATGATTTAAAAATACCGTTAAATTTTATTTGCTCAATGTGGTAAAACAATCCTGTCAATCTGCGAACCGGGTGATTTAACGGTCGGGAAGGTTTTTTAATTTGAAATTCGTCACTGAACACTTTCTGATTAAGTGATTGCCAGGTTTGTTGTAAACCAAACCACTCCCTACGTGATTCATCCAGTATCTGATCGATAGCAAAACGATCAATCAAGCCTAAATACCCAAACCACCGGCTAAACACTTCAATACGCCTTTGTCGGATAGACAAATCATAAAATTTTAATACCTGATAATAATTTAACTTTTTAGCCAGGTGTTCAAATATATTAGCATAGCTGGCATAACCTAAACTCCGGCAAATGGACTGATATAATTCTGACTCCCAAATTTTATAATTATCATTTAAGAACAGTGCCTTAAAAGCTTTTGCTTTTTGGATAAGTCTCAATTCCGCTGCCTGTTGAATCAACCGTTCAAAATGATTATTCTCTGTATTTATCAATATAATTCCACATTTACCCGGCACGGTATCTTTCAATTTCTTTAAATTACCTTGTGGGTGAATCAGTACCGATTCCAGTTGATCAGAGTCAATTTGATAGCGATTAATGATTTCTCCTAATGTATTTATAGCAGGGTTTTTTGAAGGATTTAGAAAAACATGCAAAATGACATTATTATAATGATCATCCAGATGGTGTTTGTGATTAAACCAATCCGATTCGTTAATATGAATTTCAACTGAACCAAAAAGTTCATTTGGTCCTGTTGTAATTTTAGCTTCAGAGAAATCAGGCCCCCAACTTGAATTATACCAACCTTTGAAAAGAATAGTGGTATCTTCCCGATTCACAAACTGATTTGCATTTTTTGTAATTAAATCGGCATTCCATAAAAAATGGAGCCATAACTCAGGTATTAAAGGATAAGACTTCATAAAAAAATCGCTTTTTAATGAATAAAAATCCGTCCCCAAATGAGACGGTATTGAATCATCTAAACAATCGACCAAATGATAAAGTTTTTGGTCCATGACCATGCCTAGAGAGGATGGTTTTAGCTGGTAAATCAAAATTAATTTGTGACTATATATCAGATACAGCTTGATTTTCCTAGTCATCAAATTTAGAATTGTTAAAAAAAAGTCTAAATTGTGAATTATTAAGAAAGGAAAAACGTGCTTGGCAACCATATGACAGTCATGATTGTTCCACAAAAAAGTGGAAAAGTTATTCGTTTTAAACTAACAACCTTCACAATTAATGTTGCGTTTATCATACTTGCAATGGTTATTTTGGGATCTTCCTTTCTGATACTTGATTATTTACGAGTTAAAGAACAAGAACAGAATCAGCGAATGACGCAACAGAATATCATTTCGCAAAAATTCAGAATCAAAGAAATCATCAACAAACTTTCAAATGATCAATTAAAGTTAGAAGAGTTAAAAGATTTTGAAAAAAAATTAAGAGTCATCAGTGGCTTTCAGGATAGTTCTCCCAGAGTCAGGTTTGTCGGAAACAGTGCAGGTTTTAAAGTATTTCAAAATGGTATCAATGATGAGAAACCATTTCTGGAAGTTTTGGAACAATTGGACTATGAATTAAAATCCAGAGAAATAGAGTTCTTTCAACTGGAAGCATATTTGCAGGAGCAAAAAGACCGCTTAGCCAGAACACCCTCCGTAAGCCCAATGAAAGGTTATATTAGTTCCAGATTTGGTCAACGCAATGATCCTTTAACGGGTAAACGTAGAAAACACAATGGTTTAGATATTGTTAACCATATGTTCAGTCCAATTTTATCGCCCGCCGATGGTGTTGTGGTCGGAACAATGGCAGATCCTACTTTTGGGTATTTTCTGGTAATTGATCATGGTTATAATATCGTCACACGCTACGGTCATATCGCAAAATCAGAGGTAAAAGTTGGTCAGTTTGTCAAAAGAGGTGATTTAATTGCAAGAATGGGTAATGAAGGCCGAAGTTCAGGGCCACATCTCCATTATGAAATTCTTGTTAAAGATAGATACGTCAATCCAGAACAATATATTTTAAATTATTAATTAATCTAAAGCATCATTTTCTTTTGAAATTATCAATTCACTTCTTCCATTCCAGGCGCCCTTTCTTTTTTGCCTTCTTATTGTTTGTTCTATTATCAAATCCTGTATATTCAAATCAAACTGCTGTTAGTTCACATATTAGAGCGGAAGCTCATTTTCAAAAAGGGATCCAATTCTTATTAAAGGGACAACTGATTGCGGCTGAAAAGGAGATGAATCAAAGTCTAAAATTTGATTGGTATAACGGAAAAATTCACTGGGAAACAGGCTGGGTATATTGGCAAAAGAAAGAGTGGCAGAAAGTCATTTATCATTGGGAATTTACGGAAAAATTCACACCCGATCAAAAAGACTTAAACAAGTTCCTGTATTTATCAAAACAGTACCTAAAATTGGAAGGCAAACTTGAACAGACACCAATTATAAAGGCAAAAAACAGTTTTAAAGAAAATCTGAATCCAGAAGATATCGTCATTACCGCGGTTGGTGATATCATGCTGGGTAGCAATTATATCAGTGAAAAAAAATTACCCCCTGATGATGGAATTCATCTGTTTGCAAATGTAGTACAGTATTTAAAAGGAAATATTGTCTTTGGTAATCTGGAAGCCCCCTTAACGAAACAAGTTGAAAGTCAAAAATGTAAAAAAGGGGGTAACTGCTATGTTTTCAGAACGCCACCAAGCTACTCCCGGTTGCTTAAAAAAGCTGGTTTTAATGTATTAAATATTGCAAATAATCATATTGTTGATTTCGGTATTCCGGGCGTTGAAGAAACCATCGAAGTTCTGACCAGGCAGGATTTAAACTCGTTTGGTTATATATCTACCCCAAGTCTGATTGTTGATTCCAATGGGGTTAAAATCGCTTTTCTCGGAGTAAGTACTACCTATTGTTGTATTCATATCAATGAAATGAGCAAAAGCGAAAAAATCGTAAAAATGCTAAAGCAACAGGCTGACATTGTTATCGTCAGTTTTCATGCTGGTGCCGAGGGATTAGGGGCCGCAAGAACACCAATAGGGAAAGAATATTTCTTTGGTGAGTTTAGAGGGAATGTCAGGCTTTTTTCACATCGAATGATTGAGGCGGGAGCAGATTTAATATTGGGACATGGTCCGCATACCATCAGAGGTATGGAATATTATAAAGATAAATTGATTGCTTATAGTTTAGGGAATTTTATGGGATATTTAGGATTTAATACATCCGGACATTTAAAATATTCCCTCATTCTTCAAATTACAATGTCAACGACTGGTCAATTAAAACGTGCCCGAATAATCCCGATTCAATTGTCACCGCGGGTTATTCCCGAATTTGATCCACAGGGAAACAGTCTGGTGTTGATAAATGATTTAAGTTTATCTGATTTTGGAGATTCTGCTTTTCTGTTCGATATAGAGGGTTATTGGCAGCAGTAATAGTGAATTTTTTTTCCCCTTTTCTTCTAATTCCGATTAACATTAAGCGTTTTTTATCCATCATATTACCTCATTTATTTTTTAGATTGTAACAATCATTTTTAGATCAACTGCAATAATACAGCCTTTTTCTTTCCAAACAGGAAAAAGCTGCTTTTTATGATATTATCGGCTGATTACATGATAACTTTAATGATTTATTAAGATTGTCAGTAAACAGGTGAAGATTAAAAATTCGACAATTTTGTAAGTAAACATTAAGGAAGAGAAAATTGAACGAATTATGTAAGAGAATATATGTACTTTTTGAATACGGTTTAAAATGTATATATGTTCACTTTTATTGTCAACTCAATTTTTAAAAATTTTCAAATTATTAAGCAGATTGCTTGGCATGGATGCTGTATATCTGATCTTAATAATCAATATGCAATGGTTTGTCTTGCAATATACTTACAACTGGTAAAAAATTATGAAAAAATTAATTAGTCATCTTTTCTTAATCATTACACTGATCCTAATATTCACTAATTCTTATGCTGTCGAACACATAGTAACTTATCCTGATAAGTCTCAGCTATTCAGATGCGAAATGCATGGCTCTGTTTTTAAGGTACATGTAAAAATGATTGAAATTGGTCGTTATCGTGTTGTGGTTATTGGGAAAGGTACTTCCGGTAATTCTGGTTTATTGAATACCGGTAATTATGTTGCAGCAGCCAGATGGGGGTGTGGTGGTGAATAAACGATTCAAAACCTATGAAACGAATTAACTTATATATCGCTAAAGAATTTTTTGTTTTTTTTGGATCATGCGTTTTCTCATTAATAACCATCGCCTTAACTTTTGTTGCGCTTGCGGAACTGGATAAAATAGATACAGGTGGTTGGTCACTCTTTTTCCAGTCAATTCTGACAGGATTTCCTCTGCTCGTGGAAATTGTCACACCAATTTCGATCTTACTGGCAACTGTACTAACTTACATCACCTTAAGTAAATCATCAGAGATTGTAGCCATGATGGCAGCTGGTGTTAGTTTAGTTCAATTGTTAAAACCTATTTCTGCCTGCTGTATCATTATTTCAGTGTTTATCTATCTTAATCAAAGCTATCTTGCTCCAAAACTAGGATCTGATACTTTAATGAGTATCATCCAGACAACACCTAACGCCAGTAAATGGCGTCTCTATCAAGACAATCTTTTCTACATTTATCAGGCAAAAAAAACCAATCAAACAGTTGAAAAAGCAAAGATTTTCAAATTTGATCCTAAAAACCATTTAAAAGAAATTTTGCAAATAAAAAAATTAACTTTGCAGGATGGGCAATGGAAATCTGAGTTTACCAGCAAGATAGTTTTTGACGATATGGATATTGACCAAAAAACGTTCAATCAATCCGAATATTCGAATGACCAATTTCCTGTTGTATTTGAAAAAGAGTTGATTAACCCTAAATATGCGCCATTTCAAGAAGTCATTACCCAAATATTAAATAAAAAAAGAGGTGGGATTGATGATAGTGGAGATGTTTTTGCCTTGTGTCAGAAAATTGCTTTAATAATATCATTATTCATCATGATAATCTTAGCCTTACCATTCTCTTTATTTGCCGGAAAAAGTTTTAACACCAGGACAGGGATCGTATTGGCCGTAATTTTAGGATTTGCTTATTGGTTATTGGACCAAATTTTCATGACGCTTTTTAGAGCTGATATCCTAATTGCAGAACTAGCTGCATTTGGTGCAAATATGGTATTTTTAGGAATCGCTCTAATATTGATTTATGGCAGATGGTCTTAAGGTTCCTCTTGAACAATATCATGGAGGCGGAACAATACTTTTTTCAAACCATTTCGGGAAACACTTGATATAGCATAAGGTTCTTCATTGATTGCTTTAAAATCATCAAAAAGTGTATTAAGATCCAAGTCGGGTCGAATCGAATCTATTTTACTAAGCAATACAACTCTTTTTTTCTCTAATAAGTCTCCCGAATACAATTCTAATTCATTCAATAGTGTTTTAAAAACATCAACAGGACTGTTCTCTTCAAAACCAGAACAATCGATTAAAAAAGCCAGAACAGATGTTCTCTGAATATGTTTTAAAAACCTGTCTCCCAAACCCATTCCCTGATGAGCATTCTCTATGATGCCGGGAATGTCCGCGATAACAAAAGATTGATAATTATCCAGAGCGACGACACCTAAATTAGGTACCAGGGTTGTAAAAGGATAATCGGCTATTTTAGGTCTGGCATTGGAAACTGCTGAAATAAATGTAGATTTACCAGCATTAGGAAATCCAACCAGCCCGACATCTGCCATGATTTTCAATTCAAGCCGAATCGTTAAGGACTGACCAGGTAGTCCTGGTTGAGCATATCTGGGCGCCCGTTTAATACTTGACTTAAAGTGCATATTTCCCAAACCACCTTTTCCACCTTTTAAAAGCAGATAAGATTTCTCCTCCAGTACCTCACAGTAAATTTCAGAGGTTTCCTCATCACACACTATTGTTCCTAAAGGGACTTCAATAAGCTTGTTATCCCCGGCTTTACCATTTTTCTGGTCTCCCAAACCCGGCATACCATTTTTAGCTTTTTGATGTGGATGTAGTCTAAGATCCTGTAAACTTGTCATTCTAGATGAACCCTGAATATGGACATCACCCCCTCTACCGCCATCGCCACCATTCGGACCACCAAATTCTACATATTTTTCATGCCTCATAGATGAACAACCACGACCACCATTTCCAGACTCGACAAAAACTTTAACAGTATCAACAAATTTAACCATAGTACCATATCAAAATTGAATATTATTATTTATAAGAAAGAATTGAAAAATAGTAAAAAATCAGAAATTTAGCAAGTGATAGTTTCAATTTGTCGGCATTCTATCTTCATCAACAAAACTGTAAAAACTGCTTTTTCCGATGATGACATGATCCAGTACAGAAATACCAACAATTTCTCCAACTTGAACTAATCGTCGAGTAATATTTATATCTGCAGTGGAAGGGGTAGGGTCACCACTCGGGTGATTATGAATCAGAATAATCGCGGCTGCTCTCAATTGAATTGCCGGTGCAAAGACTTCCCGGGGGTGGACAAGGCTTTTATTCAAAATACCTTGCGATATTTTTTGGAGCTTTATGGTTCGATGTTTATTATCCAGAATGAGAATAAAAAAAGACTCTTGTTTTTTTCGACTCAATGAAAAACGATAAAAATTAAAAATAGACTCACTATTCGTAAAAGATTTCCCTTCCTGGACTTTTGGGGCCAGATCGTCTCTTTCAATAAGATTTTGAATCGCCGCTAATCGGACAAAAAAAGCTTCATCTTTGGAACTATTTTGATTAATCAGTAAATCCTGTATCTCAATATCAGGATATTTTGCCAGATATTGCTTTTGATTTCCAGAACCTTGCCAAAATGCCTTTAGCAAATAAATGATCAGATCCTGACTGTCAATTGAATGAACTTTATCAAGTTTTACTTGTGTTTCAATATATTCATCCTGCCTGACATGGAAATATTGCTGATAAAAATGACAGTTCTCTTTTAAAAAGCAACCATCACATGCTTCAAGGCCATGACAATAATCAACCTGTTGGTTTTGGGTTGAGTGGGAAATAAGACAATCAATTATTCGCTCAATATTTAGTTGTTCCAGTTCTGACATATTTAAAGATTGAAATAATTTAACCCATTCCAAATAATCAATATTTAAATCAGTTTTTCCATAAAAATGTTGCCAAACCATTTTCATTTTTATGGAAGAGAAAACAGGATATCCTAAATGGTCCAGAAAACAGGCTGTCTCCCAGGGATTCTTAAATTGTAGCGTTTGGGTAATCTGAAAGATGGCGTTCTGTTTATCATTCGTCAGTTTTTGGTTCCAAGATCCTGCTGTCCAGGAATTAATTTGCGTATTGAAATTGAATAAAAAACCAGTCCATATATTTAGATCAATATCCGGAATTTTACTTAAGAGACTTGATTGAAGAATTTTTTTAATGAAATGCTGTGGGGAGTAATCTGTTAACTGGCAAAACTGAACAATTAAAGTTTTAATTTCAATTTTCTGACTATGTTGTTTACCACTGAAAAATTTAAGGTAGGTTTTAGGAATTAAATAGATCAGTGCAGCTTCCCATAGCTCGAAAACAGTTGGTGGTAAATCACTGGAAATATTAGACCGGATACTTGAAGAAGATTGAAAAAAAAGACTGAGTGGATGATGTTCAACATGATTCGAACACAGATTTATAAAATATTTAAATTTTTCAGTATGCTCTTTTTCCAATACCATTTAAAATTATCGATTCGCAATTGGTTGGGAATAGTTCAATTCCAAATCCCAGGGAAAACGAATCCATGTATCCTGGCTGACTTCAGTGATAAAACAATCTACCATTGGGCGTCCTTCCGGTTTGGCATATACTGTGGCAAAATAAGCTTTCGGTAACATTTCCCGGACAATTTTGGCTGTGGTTCCAGTATCTACTAGATCGTCAATCAGCAAAAAACCTTCTCCATCTCCATCGACACCTTTTAAGACACTGGGTTTTCCTTTATCCTGTTCATCATAGGTTAAAACACAAACGGTATCCACTAATCGAAGATCCAACTCCCTAGCAATGATAGCAGCTGGTACCAGGCCACCACGGGTAATAGCCACAATACCTTTCCATTGCCGCATTGACAGTAATCTCCAGGCTAATGCCCTGGCATCACGATGTAACGCATCCCAGGACACAACAAAATCTTTTTGGTATGGTGTCGACTGCATGTATAATATCCCTTTATTTAGTTTGGTTATGGTGTACGAATAAAAAAGTTCCCGAAAACTACCCAAATGGTTTGCGGGAACTTAAAATATTGAATTTAAAAAGCTGACTAGTTTTTAGGTAAGTCTCCAATCACACCTTTTACAAAATAATTCATGCTTAACAGTTCCTGATCTGTATGCGTTTTTCCAGCTTCAAGAGCTATAGAACCATCTTGTTTCGTAATCGGCCCCTGAAATACCTTTAAACCTTTACCGATTTCTTCTCTTTTAGCATTTACTTTATTTTGAAGATCTTCCGGTACCAGTTTACTAAATGGTGAAAGACCAACTAATCCAGTTTCAAGACCCCACCAATCTGAACCAGGTTTCCAGGTACCATCTTTTACTTTATTGTAAATATCTTCATAAATAACACCCCAGTTAAATATGGCTGCAGTCAAATGATGATCTGGAGCATATTTGGTCATGTCGCTGTCATTTCCAATGGAAAGAACGCCTTTTTTTGCGGCTGTTTGCAGAGGGGCTGCGGAATCAGTAGTAATAGCAATGATATCAGCACCATTATCAATCAGACTATTGGTCGCTTCAACTTCTTTGGCAGGATCAAACCAAGAATTAATCCACAATACCTGAACTTCCGCATCGGGTTTTATAGCCTGAACACCTAAAGTAAAAGCATTAATATGTCTGATGATTTCACTAATTGGATGTGATCCGATAACCCCGATACGATTTGTTTTAGACATAGCACCGGCAACCATACCCGCCAGATATTTTGCCTGATACATTCTCCCAAAATAGTTACCCATGTTTTTGGATGTTTTAAAACCGGAACAGTGCATAAATGTAACATTTGGGAACTCTTCAGCCGTTTTTAAGGTAGGGTCCATAAATCCAAAACTGGTCGTAAAAATGATATCATTGTTTTGAGCAAGATTTCGAATGGTTCGATAAGAATCCGCTTCAGGGACACTTTCAACAAAAGTTGTCTTAATACCTTTACTCTCCAAGTGTTTTCTTCCTAAATCATGGGCATAAGTCCATCCACCATCACCAACTGGACCAACATAAACATAAGCAACTTTTAAATCTTTTTTATCTGATTTTAATTCAGTCTGATCTTTAGCAGATTGACTAAAATAATAAACCGCAATCAGCGCAATTGCCAATACAATAACAAGGATTAATATCCGATTGGATGAAGATTTTTGAGCCATAGAAACCTCATATTTATTAAAAATCAAACCCTGATTTCTGTATTTAAATACGCCAAAACAGCGATTAAAAATCAGGAATGAAAAAAGAAATTATTTTTTGAAATACAACATAAAAAGCCGTAAATCTCAAATGAATTCGCATAATATTTAATAATAAACTCAATGTAATTTGACAATCATATAAAAGCTTCACTTACCCACTGCACTGAATATTAGTGCTTTTCTCCTCTAAAAAAAGCTGTACCCAAAGCAGCTGGCATTACAGAAATTCCTTTTTTATGATACCTAATAGTAGCCAAAGTCAATACAGTAATGGTTAAAACAAAGGGAAACATATCCAGAAAATAAGGGGAAACAGCAAAGCCCATCAACTGTAAACGAAGTTGTAAAGCGATGGCAGCCCCAAATAAATAAGCGCCTAATAAAGCCTTCCCAGGATGCCAGAATGAAAAAATAACCAGAGCCACTGCAATCCACCCCCGGCCACCTGTCAGATTATTAACCCAAAATGAGGTTAACACCAAAGGAAAATAAGCGCCACCTACTCCGATCAACATACCTCCAGTAACCACAGCCAGAAAGCGGTACAGTGTAACTGATAACCCAATGGAATCAACCACTTCAGGATCTTCTCCTGTGGCCCTCAGGTTTAATCCAACTCGGGTATAATACAAAACATACCACGCCAATAAAACACAAAAATAAGAGAAATAAACCAGAGCATTTTGATTGAATAGCATTTTTCCCAAAACAGGAATAGATCCTAAAACCGGTATCTGAATGTCTTTGATAGCATTAATGGTTTGACCGGTGAATTTATCGCCAAAAACACCACTTAAACCCGTACCAAATAGGGCTAAAGCTAACCCGGAGGCAATCTGATTTGCTTTAAGGGAAATGCAGATCAAACCATGAATCAATGTCACCAGTCCTGCGACTATCGCAGCAGCAATCACAGCTAATAATGCAGATTGAGAATATAGACTAACCATAAAAGCTGTTAAAGCTCCAATCAACATTAAACCTTCCATCCCCAAATTAATGACACCGGCTCTTTCACTGATCACTCCCCCTAAGGTGGCAAATAACAAAGGAGTGCCCATTTTAACAGCAGCGATTAGAATAACAATCATCCATTCTATTCCCGTAATTGAACTCATATTTATACTCGTTTAATTTTTAATCGGTATTCTGCAAATATTTCCATGCCCAACACACAAAACAATATAATCCCTTGAAAAAGATCAATCATGGCTTTGGGAAGTCCGAAAACAATTTGTAAATTTTCACCACCCACAAATACAACAGCCATAAAAAAAGCATAAAATATAACGCCTAAGGGATGATTTCGTGCGAGCCAGGCGATGATAATACCCGTATAACCATAACCCAATGAAATGTTTTGTTGTAAACGATGCTGAACACCAGTAACCTCAAGCATACCAGCGACACCAGCAATCCCACCACTCAAAACCAGAATAATCACAATTAAGCGTTTGATATTAATTCCCGAATACAGACCGGCGTCCGGATTATCTCCAGTAATTGTGATCTGAACACCTAATTTAGTTTTCTTTAAAATAAAATAAATAAGTAGAATAATAACCACGCCAACCAGTAAACCGGCATGAACACTGCTGTTTAATAATGTCGGTAAGTAGGTAGATTCTGAAAATTCGGGTGTCACTGGAAAATTATTACTTTTAGGGTCTCGCCAGGAACCAAATATCAGGTAATCCACCCAACTAATCGCAATATAATTCATCAATAAGGTGGTTATGATTTCATTTACGCCAAACTGGGCTCTGAATAGTGCTGGTAATAAGGCCCATAAAGATCCGGCTAACACTGCGGCTAAAAACATCAAGGGAATGATAGAAGTAGACGACAGAGCACCACCATAGTTTAAGGCTACCCAGGTAGCACCTAGTGTTCCCATATAAAATTGACCGTCTGCGCCTATATTCCAAATTTTCAAATTAGCTGCCAATGCAACTGAAATTCCAGTTAATAGTAAAGGACTGGTTTTTAAAAACAAATCTTCCCAGGCATAAGTATTGAAGAATACATTCGTAACAACACTTTTATATACCGCTATTGGATTTATTCCAATAATTAGAAAAAAAATCCCACCAATGATCAATGCTGTCAGAATCGATGTTAGCGTAATACTGGTTCTAATTTTAAATGAAGAATGTAATCGTTTTTCAAAAGTAAAATAATACATTTTATAATGGTTAAGTTTTAAAAAAATTAGTCTGGAATCCCGGTCATTATTAATCCGATTTTTTCAATATTAGCTTGATCTCTGGGAACAACCTGCTGGATTTGACCATTATAAATAATAGCAATGCGATCACTAATGGTCAGTATTTCATCCAGATCTTCAGATATCAAAAGAACAGCTAAACCACTCTCTTTCGCTTTTAATATCAAATTTCGGATATCGCCTGCTGCATTCACATCCAAACCACGAATGGGTTGATTGGCTAATAAAAACTTAATTGACCTCGAAATTTCTCGGGATAATATTGTTTTTTGAATATTCCCCCCCGAAAGCTTCCCGATCGAAGTTTTTTCAGATGGCGCCCTTATATCAAATTCTGTCATCTTTTTACGGGCATATTTATATATTTTTTGCCAGTTTAGAAAACGATTCTGATAGAATTGTGGATTCTGATAATCACGAATTAAAAAGTTATTCGCAATAGATAAACCCTTGGCGATCCCAAAACGCTTTCGGTCTTCTGGTATATATCCAAGCCCTAATTTGATCATTTTTGAAACAGAAACTTTATCCAGTGCTTTTCCTTCAAAGAGATATTCTCCTTTTTTAAAGGGTAACAACCCTCCTAACACTTTAGCTAATTCAGATTGCCCATTACCTGAGATCCCGGCTAGTCCGAGAATTTCACCACTTTTGATTTCCAGGGAAATATCATTTAAAACAGGATGACCTTGTTTATTGTCAGCGTAAATATTTTTTAATTCTATGACTGTATTTTGATTAACACTGTTTTGAATTTTAATATCCACTTCACTTTGACTTTCCTTTGAAAGTTCTGAAGACAATTTGCTCTCTCCCATCATGATTTTGGCTAGTGCTTCCGCAGTCGTCGTATCTCTTTGAACCGTTTTGAGGACTTTACCTTTGCTTAAAATAGTGATGCGGTCTGAAATAGCTAGCACTTCTTTCATTTTATGGGAAATAAAGATAACAGAATGTCCGGTGGCCACCATTTTATGTAAGATTTTAAATAAAGATTCGGATTCCTGAGGACTTAAAACCGCTGTTGGCTCATCTAAAATCAATATTTGCGCTCCCCGGTAAAGTATTTTTAATATTTCAACTCTTTGTTGTTCACCAACTGATAAATTTTGAATTTTTTTGGAAGGATCGACGAATAAGCCGTACTCTTCAGAAATTGTTGTAATTTCTTTATGGATCTTTTTGATACTCAAGTGGAATTTTTGAGGCGTACCCAGAATAATATTCTCGGCCACTGTATGATTTTTAATCAGCATAAAATGCTGATGCACCATTCCAATACCAGCCAAAATTGCTTGTTTAGGATTTAAAAAATTTGTTTTTTCTCCATTGATGCTTAGTTCTCCTTCATCGGCAGGGTATAATCCGGAAATAATATTCATCAAGGTAGATTTTCCAGCACCGTTTTCCCCCAGCAATGTATGAATTTCGCCTTTTTTCAGATCAAAATTGATATGATCATTGGCAATAATACCAGGAAAAGATTTAGTGATATTTTTAAGTTCCAGGACAACCGATTGAGGCATAGATATTTATAATTTGAAAGTTACTAATCCGAAGATTCAGAAAAAACAATATTTTCCTGTTCTCGAACTCTGATAAAAGTTGTTCGTTTACTCAACTCTTTTAATTTACCTGCGCCAACGTAAGTGCAAGAAGACCGGAGGCCACCTAAAATATCATTAACCGTATCTTTAACCTTTCCACGGTAAGGTACCTGCACAGATTTTCCTTCCGAAGCCCTATAATTTGCCACGCCACCTGAATGTTTTTTCATAGCGGTTTCCGAACTCATCCCATAAAAAGCCATGAGTTTATGACCATTCTTTTCTATAATTTCTCCTTCACTTTCAATATGTCCTGCCAGCATTCCTCCCATCATCACAAAATCAGCTCCTGCACCAAAAGCTTTCGCAAC
>Ga0233431_1003531_pt1 | contig 18580 bp, 13 predicted proteins | sample SI_118_April2016_FD_179867 | JGI IMG/M metagenome (GOLD analysis project Ga0233431, IMG submission 179867) | Seawater microbial communities from Saanich Inlet, British Columbia, Canada - SI_118_April2016_200_MG | ecosystem: Environmental > Aquatic > Marine > Inlet | place: Canada: British... | reverse complement strand
GTTCCGGTTGGGCCATCATGCCCTGGAGTTCCGGTTGGCCGATCAACAGAATCTGCAAGAGCTTCTGGGTGGTTGTTTCCAGGTTGGTCAGCAGTCGAACCTGTTCCAATACATCGATGCTGAGGTTCTGGGCCTCATCAATGATGACCACCGTCCTCTTCCCTTTGGCATGGATTTCCAGGAGGTGACGATTCAGGTGGTCGATGAGTACCTTGAGGCTGTTCGCCGGGGTCGGGTAGGAAACTTTCAGTTCGTCGCAGAGAGATGCCACCAGTTCCAGGGAGGTCTGTTTGGGATTCAGGACCAGCGCAACCTCAACCCCTTCGGGGACCTGTTCCAGCAGGCTGCGGCACAGGGTTGTTTTGCCTGTTCCCACTTCGCCTGTCAGCAGCACAAATCCCCCTTTTTCGCCCATTCCAAAAAGCAAATGGGCCAGGGCCTCCCGATGGCGCTGGCTCATGAAGAGGAACCGGGGATCAGGGGTCAGGGAAAAGGGATTTTCTGTGAGCCCGAAATATGTAATATACATGGTTTTCCAATCACAATAATATTGTTACCGAGGCCCTTATTCTCCGGAAGGTGCCTCAAAGACCGGGGGTCGTTTCTCCAGAAAAGCCGTCAGGCCTTCTACGCCGTTCGGCTGGCTTGCCACATAAGACAATAGATTTCGCTCATTCTCCAAATGAGTTTCGAAACTGGTGTTAAATGAATCGGTTATGAGCTTTTTTGAAGCGGCAAAGGATGTGAGAGATCTTTTCTTCAGTTTGCTCAGGAGGTCAAAAGCCGCCTCAACTGTTTGACCATCATCCGCCATTCCGGTAACGAGTCCCCATTCGGCGGCTTTTTCCGAATCGATGGGTCGGTCAAATGCCGCCACTTCAAGGGCCTTTGCCATCCCCACCAGCCGTGGCAACATGAATGTACCGCCACCGTCAATGCTGAGACCGTTGGACGTATAACCCTGTTTTAAAGTGGTGGATGGGGCCATGATTCTGAAATCACATGCAAGTGTCAACGAAAAACCACCGCCCACAGCCAACCCGTTAACGGCCGCAACAACCGGTTTGGGCATTCGCCGGATTTCAATGATGGCTTGATGAAACCGGGCCGCAAGAGCATGAAAAGCCTTTGAAAGATCATGTCCCTGGCTGCTTACCCACCGCAAATCGCCGCCGGCGCAAAAGGCTTTTCCCTTTCCCGAGATGACCACCCCGGCAATGTCCCGGTCCAGGGCAAGGGTGATAAGCGTCTCTGCAAGCCGTTGCACCATATCCAGGTCAAAAGCGTTATAAGCTTCGGGGCGATTCAGGTAAACAATTGCAATACCCTCTTTTTCCTCAAGATGAATCGTATTTTCCATGTGGGACCTCCCTGAACCGGTTGAATTCCACGGATTCAATAATCGGTTACGTTCATGAAAGCGCTTTGACAATCATCCATGCGGGTATTAGAGTTGACTCAGATTCGTTATTCCAGTATGGATAACAGCGCCAGAACCATAACACGGTAATATACCCGCGGAACATATCCTAAAAAAGAAACGATTTCAATGGAAACCAAACGACCCTGCTTAATTGATCACTATGAAAGACGCCTCAATTACCTCCGCATCTCCATTACAGACCGGTGTAACCTTCAGTGCCGCTATTGCATGCCGTCCGAAGGCCTCGAAAAATTGACGCACGAAGACATTCTGACGTACGAAGAGATCCTTCGCCTGGCCCGCATCGCCGTTGGTCTGGGTGTGGATAAAATCCGTTTGACTGGGGGCGAACCCCTTGTGAGAAAGGATTTTCCCCACCTGCTGCCCGAGTTGATGTCCATACCCGGACTCAAGGATGTGTCCATTACCACCAATGGAATTTACTTGAAAGAACACCTGGAAAATATCCGCCGAGCCGGTGTAAGCCGGATCAACATCAGCCTTGACAGCCTCAAAAGGGACCGGTATCAACAGATTACCGGTTTCGACGGATTTGAACGTGTTCGGGAGGCCATTCAACTGGCTCAGAGTCTGGGTTTTCGTCCCATCAAAATTAATATGGTGGTACTCAAAGGCATTAATGACGACGAGGTGGCTGATTTTGCCCGGCTGTCCGCGCGTTATCCTTTTCACGTGAGGTTCATTGAATACATGCCCAGCGGCCTTCTTCTCCATAATGAGCCGTTGCGTCACGTGTCAAACACCGTTATCCGGGAAAGGCTTGAAGCCGTGGGACCCTTCATTCAGCTTCCCAGGAAGCCCACCGACGGCCCCACGGTGCGTTACCGGTTTGAAGGGGCACAAGGGGAAATCGGTTTTATCAGTCCGTTGACCCATCATTTCTGTCAGGTCTGCAATCGCTTGAGACTTACCGCCAAAGGGCACCTGAGACCCTGTCTGCTTTCGGACGAGGAATTGGATTTGAGGGGCCCCATGAGGGCGGGCGCCACGGACCGTGATCTGGAAAATATTTTTGCAGAAGCGACCGATCACAAACCGCGTGCACATCATTTGAATTCGAAAGATTCCGAGTCGCTTTCAGGACGGATGTCGGCCATCGGGGGGTGATTGGATTGCGGATTTCGGAATTTTAGAGGCCGTCATCCGGCGAAACCGTGTCTAAAAGGTCCTGAGCGTTTAACCCTGAAATCCGGTTGATTTGATCCGGGGAGAGACCGGCATCACCCATCTCTTTGAAGTATCGCTGTGGTTTTAGAAGCGGAAAATCGCTGCCAAACAGTATTTTATCAAACCCCACCACTTCTCCTGCAATTCTATACATTTCCGGATGGTATAAAAATGGCGATGCCGCCGTATCAAACCACACGTTTTCAAGCACGGTTTTCACCTCTTTTTTCATCAAGGCATAAAACAGGAGGCCTCCGCCCCAGTGGGCCAGAACGATGCGGTTTTCCGGATAGGCTTTGACAAAATCATAAATCTGACGAAGGGTGTTGGGCGTTTTGCCGGGATATGGATGTCCCACGGGTTCATTGGTGTGAAGCATAAACAGGCCGTTTCGTTCTAAGCACATTGCCATGACCGGTTCAAGAGCTTGAACCACACCAGCTGTAATACCGCCACCGTAAACGGCCAGTTCTCCCACCCCCGAAAGTCCTCCATCAAGACACCTTTCCGTCTCCCTCGCCCCTGCGGGCGACAAAGGAGAAAAACAGGCAAGACCCACTAGCCGGTCCGGATATCTTTCCACGGCCTCAACCACATAATCGTTATTCAGCTTGAAATATTCAGCATTTTCCCACGGGAAGCCGAACACAACGGATTTTTGAACACCCGCTTCGTCCATTGCTGCAATCAGGTCCCCGGCGCCCACCAGTCTGGCCTGGGGGGAGTTGTAAAGGGTTCTGAAAGCCTCCTCGCCTTTAAGAAAATCTTCCCGGTTCTCGCGGATACGCGAAGGAAAAATGTGGGTGTGAAAATCTATGATCATTTGAGAAGTGTCCTTTCGCTTTATGGAATATTAAATGGCGGCATGAAAACGATTATCCCATTATTTACACCTCGTTCAAGCGTTTTCTGAACGGCTACTTCCTCCGCTTTAAACACTCCATAGCATGTCATAAGGTTGGCGGGAAAAACTATTCGATTCCAAAAGTTTATGGAAGTGCCTAACCGGAAATTTACTGATTCTTTTGTTGTATCATCAATGCTCTTTTAAGATTTTTCTTTACGTCAATATTGTCAGGATTTATCAATAACGCCTTTTTAAAATGGGCAATGGCCCCCTCGATATTACCTTTACGGAAGAGAGCAATGGCCAAATTGTTGTGCGCTTGATCAAAATCAGGTTTAATCCGCAGGACTTGTAAATAACGCTCGATGGCTTCATCGGTGCGGCCCTGCTTGTCCAGAGCATTACCCAGATTATACTGTGCCTTCACATTTTCAGGTTCAATTCGCAGAGCCTGTAAATAATGTTTGATGGCTTCATCAGTGCGGTTCTGCTTGTTCAGCGCAACGCTCAGATTGTTGTGTGCTTCCACATAATCGGGGTTAATCCGCAGGGCTTGTAAATAATGTTTGATGGCTTCATCAGTGCGGCCCTGCTTGTCCAGAGCAAGCCCCAGGTTGCTGTGTACTTCCGAATAATCGGGGTTAATCCGCAGGGCCTGTAAATAATGCTCGATGGCTTCTTTTGTGCGACCCTGCTTGTTCAGAGCAACGCCCAGGTTATACTGTACTTTACTATAATCAGGTTTAACTTGAAGGAATTTTAAATAATGTTTGATGGCTTCATCAGTGCGGCCCTGCTTGTCCAGAGCAAGCCCCAGGTTGCTGTGTACTTCCACATAATCAGGGTTGATCCGCAGGGCCTGCAAATAATGTTTGATGGCTTCATCAGTGCGACCCTGCTTGTCCAGAGCAACGCCCAGGTTGCTGTGTACTTCCGAATAATCGGGGTTAATCCGCAGGGCCTGTAAATAATGCTCGATGGCTTCTTTTGTGCGACCCTGCTTGTCCAGAGCAACGCCCAGGTTGTTGTGTGCTTTATCAAAATCAGGTTTAATCCGAATGGCTTGTAAATAATGCTCGATGGCTTCTTTTGTGCGACCCTGCTTGTTCAGAGCAACGCCAAAATTATAATATGTTTTCACATAATCGGGGCTAATCCGCAGGGCCTGTAAATAATGCTCGATGGCTTCTTTTGTGCGATCCTGCCTGTCCAGAGCAACGCCCAGGTTGTTGTGTGCGATGTGGTTGTTGGAAGTAAACCTGAGATTATGTTCGAAGAGGGAGATACTGTTTTCCCAGTATCCGACTTGTTTCCATGTCACCGTGATCAAAATAAGTGGCAAAAAGGCCACTGATGCTGAAAGCCATATTTTGTGGTACCTCCGATTTTGGCAGATCTGGGGAACACCCCAGGCGAAAACCACGAACAGGCCAATCAACGGTACATAGGCAAAGCGGTCAGCCATGGCAGGCCACAAGCCTACCTGAACCAACCCCAAAACCGGAAAAAGTGTTCCCAGAAACCACAGCCAGCCAATGATAAAATAGGGTGCTCTTTCAATTGATCGAACCGCCATGGCAGATACACATAAAAGCAAAAGCACCGCACCAATGGTTTCCCACGCGGGGACCATGCGAGGGTATGGATAGAAGACGGTTAGCCCCTGTGGCCAAATCATATTGCCAATATATTTTACGTAAGAAACCAAAGCATTGGCAATTCGGAGATCCATCGGAACCAATGATGCCAAAGGACCTTTTTCCTGAACCGATAAAGAAGACAAACCGATCGAAAGGCCCGTCAAGATAAAAAAAGGAATTTTCTCCACAATCAGCTGAAAAGGGGGAAATCGTTTAAACTCTGGCATCGCTGTTTTGGTTCGCCCTCCACGCTTTTTTCTGCTGGGCTGTCCGTATAAAAGACGTTTTAGAGGCCAATAATCCAGCAACAGAAGTGCGAATGGCAACGTCACCAGCATCGGTTTGGTCAAAAGACCCAATACATACATTGAGAAAGTCAGCAGATATCTACCAAGGGTTGGTTTCTTGGTGTAATAGACATAGGCCAGCATGGTGAGCATCCAGAAAAAAGTACTCACAACATTCTTACGTTCCGCCACCCACGCCACGGAGTCTACATTTATGGGGTGTATGGCAAAAAGCGCGGCAACAAAGGCGCTTCTCCAAAAAGCCCCGGTCATCCACTTGAAGACCATGAACAGCAAAAGACTGTTTGCTAAGTGGAACATCAGACCGGTCAAATGATGTTTTCCGGGTTGCAACCCGTACAATTGGCAGTCCAGGGCGTGGGAAAGCCAGGTGACCGGCTGCCAATAGGTACCCTCTTTTTCTGAAAAACTGAAAGCCCAAGTGATGCTCTTTAATGTTAGACCCTCTTGAATATGTGGGTTTTCGGTCACATAAAGATCATCGTCAAAGTTCACAAAACCATAGTCTTGAACCGGCCAATAAACGGCAAGGGTAATGACCACGAGAAACAGACATCCCCAAACATTACGATATTTGATGAAAAATGCCTTCTTAGCACTATCCGGTTGGGATTTGTTCATAGGACCTCACGAAACCGTTGAATTTAATTAGTGCCTGAACGAAAATTCGGAATTCCCCTCTTTGCGTGAAACAGCTATCGGAAGTATTGATAACCAGAAATCGGGTTTTCCTTTTTTCAAATTGTCTTTTCTGTGGGTTGATACTGGAAATGCTTTCAATCCTCAGAATTGAGCACACCTATCCACAGTAAGTAGGCCGAAGATCAAGAAATGAGACTATGCGGCTGCCATCAGCTTTCTCTTTTGCTTTCTTTCAAAGCGCTGCACTTTCTTCAGTTCTTTCTGCTGAAGCACGTGCCCAGCGATTTGAATATTTCGCCCCAAAATGGCTAACCCTACATAGCGCTCAAATCCGTTTATGCCATGGTCTCGGCAGCGGTCCAACCCGTGATTTTCCAAGGCGTTTATGGTGGACTCCACTGCCGAATGCTTTCTCCGGACCTCACGAAACTCTTCAGAGTTTTCAATCTCCCGGTTGATAGCTGACAACTTCCCTTTGCGGGGGAGCACCACCCGATCCAAAAGCTTTCGCAATTCTATCTGGTTTTCCGGGCTGTGAAAACCTTTGTCGAAGCTGCAACTGCGAAGCTCGGCAAAGCGATTTTTTGTTTCTTGAATGATCGGGACCGCAACCTTATCATCCGTTTCATTCTGCATCACCCGGTGGTGTAGGATGAAGCCAAACTGATCTTTGACAACACAGACTTTGAGCCCCAACTCTTGAGACACTCCGGCTTTACCCTTGCTGATCCACTCGGTATGCTCCTCGAAAATGGAGAACACCTTTTCGTTATGGGGAATTTTTTCTCCCTCAACAACCCTTCGCCTGACCTGATCGATCTGACGCTCAGCATGGGCAATGTATCTCCAAATTTCCTTCGTCTTTATTTCAACAAAAATATCCGTGGAAGATACACCCAAAAGGGTTTCTTTGACTTTCTCTACCAAGGTCGAAGCCAGATCAAGATACGCGAGATGGGCCGCAATAATCAGCTTTATTCTTTTGGCCTTTTTCTTCTCATTTTTTGAGTTGGACCGTTTCATTAGCTGGGCCTTTCGGAAAAGCTGCTTAACCTTTTTTTTATGATAGTCGCCTTTGCGCCACCCAGACAGCCCTAATTGATCGCACAACGCCATAGTCAAAAGGATATTTTTCCGCATGGCATCCCACAGCAAATTGATGTCGGTGGGGTAATGGACGTCGGTTTCCAGGACGAATGAATCACAACTGGCGCTTAGCTTTTCATCGAGTTTCTTCCCGATAATTTCATGCCCGTATGTGACAACAATCTGATTGATTTTATCAAGGATTTCCGGTGTAAAAAGGGATACGTTGTCTTTCAGCGTCTGGAGGGCATAATGGAACGCTTCATCCATTTTGCTATGACCGAGCATTGATCGTATAGTTTTGTGATTGTCTGCGATTTCTTTCAGTTTGTCGTAATCCCAGTTACAGCAAACCCGCAGGGCTCCCAGAACCAAAATTTTCCACAGGTCCATACCCTTTCTTCCTTTATTGGGATTGATGCCTCTGGGAACCAAGTTCACGAGTACTTCAAAAACTTGGCTACGGACATCAGGGTTGCAGTATATCGCTTGCAGACCCATGAGCAGTTTCGGGATTTCATCGCGAGAGCGAACGTCAAATGCGATGTCACTGATGGCTACCTCTCCGAATTTCATTTGCTCTTGGATCACTTTGCGCATATTTTTTTCTCCGAATATTTGCGAATTTATAACGCAATGCGTTATATTCTTAACCATTAAGCGTCAAGTTCTGCTATTCTATAGCATTTAGCGTTAATTTTGTAAAGGATGATGTGCGCATTAAAGCAAATAATTCGCAAATATTTGGAGCAGCATATGTAATGTAAGCTGTTGCTATTTATTGATTAAATTTGATACTGTTCAGGCATTAATTAGCGCTAAACCTTTTCAATAACAACAAAAACCCTGAATGCTGTGAAACATGCTGAAAAACTCAAATATTTTTCCATTGAGTGGGTTAAAATAATCAGTTTGTCAGATAAAAGCTGCCTTCCTCCGAACCCTCCCGTAGCGGGATATGCAATGAAAGCGAGTTTTTTGCGGGTTTTGAGTATAAAATCAGGAAATCTTTCCTTCCATTGCTTTAAAAACCTGAAGAATATCAAGGTGGGTATGGCCTGGTTTGAATCAAAAGGTTTGTTTGAACTCTTAACCATTGCAGAATCCAATGGATTGCACCTCATCCATATGGGTTCAGGATGAAAAAACTTGTAAATAAGCCAAGAAACAGGAGAAATATAGGGCTCCATGATGATCATCCTGCCTCCAGGTCTCAGAACTCTTGAGGCTTCCGAGAAAAACATCATCGGCATGGAAAGATGATGGAGGACATCAAACAAGATAAGATTCCCAATACTTCCACTTCTAAATGGAAGTTCATGAGCATCGCAAACCACATTTGTCCACGAGAGCTCTACGATATCTACGGTCACGACGTCCGGTATATGCTCTTTGAGTCTGCTAATCCCACAACCGATCTCAACCGAGATGCCGGCAGTCAGATTGAGCTTTATCTCATTGAACCATTGCTCATATAGGGCTCTCAAAGCGGGCTTGTTATTCCAAGCTTTGAGCTGATTTTCCAGAATTTCACGACTCATCAGAACACTTTCAGCTTTCTTATGGCAAAGAAACACATCTTCATCAGCAGAAGTCCGTGTTTGAATCGGTTTATCTGTGTTTCGCCGTATTGTCTTGCTCTGTAGCGAATCGGTATTTCAACTATTTCTAGATTGAGTTTCGAAGCTCCGAAAAGGAGATCAAAATCACCGAAAGGGTCAAAATCACCGAAATAGTGCCGGTTTGCAGCAATTGCCATATAGTTTTCACGGCTTATGACTTTTGTGCCGCAAAGCGTGTCTTTGATTCTCTGGCTCAGGAGCCATGAAAACGCAAGACTGAAAAATTTGTTTCCCAGTATGTTCAAAAAACGCATGGCTTCATCTTCCATTGGATAGACAAGCCTGGAACCGTTTATAAACTCCCCTTTTTCAGATGCCAGGGCATTGTAAAACTTGGGAAGTTCCGCGGGCGGCACCGTGAGATCCGCGTCCAGAATCATGAGGATATCTGCTTCCGCCTGCTCAAATGCCGTGCGCACAGCATCCCCCTTACCGCTACCTTCCTGGATAAGAAATTTGATATCTTTATCCGGAAAGAGGTCCATAACCCTTCTTATTTCAGCAGGGGTTCCGTCAGTAGAATGACCGTCAATGAAAATAATTTCCGTATGAGAACCCAGATTGGGAAGCCTTTTAACCGCATTTTCTATATTGCCCTTTTCATTTTTGCACGGGATTACAACTGAAACACTCTTTTCCGGTACAGATTTTTCTTCAAATGGCCTTGCAACAATATAATTGATGAGGCAGAGTCTGTTTATCAAAGGGAGGCTGCCGATAAATTCTATGATTTTATGCAGAAACGGAATTTTTTTTGGAAATATAAGTCTTCTTTCCTCTTTAATAGTGTCAAATCCCGAAAGAAACAGAAGGTTTTCAATGTCCTCAGGTGAAAGCCAGTTCCCTGTATTCGTAGGGGTTTTCAGGTTGAAGCGTTCAGCAAGCTTTAAAGCGGGTTCCCACAAAAAATTATAATAGGAAATAATGATTCTCGTATGGTTGGAACAGAAAGCCTTTAGATTTTCAAAGGTTTTTTGTATATCCTCAAGATGGCCGACAAGGTCGGACATAATGATGTAGTCAAATGTTCCCTTGACATTCCAGGTTAAAGGATCTTCAGCATTCCCCTGCCTGAAATCAATATTGGGAAATGTACCTTTTGCAAGCACCGTCATTTCGGCGCTGATATCTATTCCCACGCCGTATGAAGGCTTTAAAGCGGCCAGAAGCTCCCCAGTTCCTGATCCCAGTTCAAGCACTTTTCTGTTTTCAGGAACAAGAAAACGGAAAAAGGCCTCAATAGACTCATGGTAATAATAATTACGCTTTTTCCATGCCCGCCTTTTGGGCGCTATTTCATCAAAATGTTGTTGCAAATTTGTCATATGAGAATCTCGAAGAGATAAACAGGTGAAGAGATGAGCATCAAAAACCACATCCCCTGCATAATCGAAAAGAGGAAAACCAGCCCAAAATACTCCCTATAGCATGTCATATGGGTCCACATCCACCATAAATTGTACCCGGTTTGAGCCCGGTATCTGATTAAAAACCCTTTCCGCTTCAAAGAGAAAGTGTTTCAGCAGAGAGCCGCTCTGGCATTTGATCAGCAATTGCCAGCGGAATTTCTGCTTCAGTCGTGCCATGGGTGCCGCAACCGGACCCAGCAGCTGAATTTCCTTTCCCCGGGTGGGCCAGTTTTTCAGCATTTCTTTTAGCCGCAGTCCCAGTTCACGTACTGTGGCCCCGGTTGTTGCGGGATCGTTACCCTGAAGTTTCAGGCAGGCCAGATTGGAAAAGGGGGGGTACCGCAATTGCTCGCGCAACTTTTTTTCCCTTTCAAAAAAGAGATTGAAATCGTGCTTCACCGCTGTTTGAATCACATAATGCTGGGGGTTGAAAGTCTGTATGATGACCCGCCCCCTGTGGTCTCCCCGTCCCGCCCTCCCGGCCACCTGGCTCAGAAGTTGAAAGGTCCTCTCCCCCGCCCTGAAATCCGGAAATCCCAGAGACAAATCAGCCGCAACCACCCCCACCAGGGTCACCTTTGGAAAATCATACCCCTTGGTGATCATCTGTGTGCCCACAAGGATCTGGGTTTTTTCGCTGGCGAATTCTTTCAGGATATTGCCGGCGGCCCCCTTTTTCCGGGTGGAATCCGTATCCATGCGGGAGATGCGGGCGTCGGGGTAAAGGGTGCTCAACTCAACTTCCATCTTTTCCGTTCCGAATCCAAAGGGCTTCAGGCTGCTTCCTCCGCAAGCCTTGCATGATACATTGGGCGGGGATTTGAAACCGCAATAATGGCAGGCCAGACGGTTTTCGTTGAGATGAAAGGTCAGGGAGACATCGCAGTTGGGGCAGCGGAGAGCCTGACCGCACGATCTGCAGAGAAAAATCTGGTGAAAGCCCCTTCGGTTCAGGAATAAAATAGACTGATTTCCCGCATCCAGGGTTTCCCGAAGGGCCTTTTGAAGGGTGGGGCTGATCATGGGCTCTTTGCCACCGGCATCTTTGGCATTTCGCATGTCCACAATTTCCATGCCGGGCATGGGCCGCTGTTCCACCCGTTCCGGCATGGAAAGCAGTTGGTATCGTTCGGTTTTGGCATTTTGAAAAGACTGGACGGATGGGGTGCCGGATCCCAGAACCACCACTGCGCTTTCAAGGCGTGCCCGCACCACAGCTGCGTCCCGGGCGCAATAGGGCGGTCCGGCATGCCCAGACTGCACATAGGCGGTATCATGCTCCTCATCCACCAGGACCAATCCCAGCCGCGGCAGGGGAGAAAACAGGGCTGAACGGGCCCCGATCACCAGATCCACTTCTCCTGCGGCCATGCGGGACCACTGGTAAATTCGTTCACTCTTGCTCAGTCCGCTGTGGTAAAGGGCCACCCGCTCCCCCAGTCGCGCCCTGAAAATCCCTTCCAGATATCCCGCCAGAAGGATTTCAGGGGCCATAAGAATGGCCTGTTTCCCCGATTGCACCACGTGTTCAACCGCGCTTGCATACACTTCGGTTTTGCCGCTTCCCGTGACACCGTAAAGGAGGAATGAACCAAAAGTTCCCAGCGCCAGCCGGTTTTTGATCTGCGCCAGGGCTTTCTGCTGATACGGATTCAGGGGGTGTGGTGCTGAGGAAGGCGGTGTCGCCAGGGGTTGTGGATTACGGCGCTCAGATACCACATGGTACTCCAAAACGCCATTTTTCACCCATTTGCCGACCAGGTACGGGCCGTTCTTGAACTGCCGCCTTAAATCCCTTAAAGGGATAGACTCTTTTTCAAACACGATCTTTAAAAATTCAATTTCATTTTCAGCTTTCGATACCTTCCCCCGCTTCAGGAGGGCGCCTTCAAAATCAACACCACCCATGGGTCGTACACATTTCAAAGGTGCGGCGTTACTGGGATTTCCGTGCTTTAAACGGTTCTCCACCCGGATCCACCCCTTTTCCTGAAGGGGATAGATCTTTTTCATGGGCCAGGGAAGTTTTTTCCCGGGGTTACTGCAGATCCAGCGCAATACGCGAATCTCATCCGAATCAAAGAGCCGCCCTTCAAGAAAAGTTCCCCCCATTTTCGTGAGCCTTGCGGATTTGAAGCGGTCCCCGGGGAGGGAGGAATGGATTACCATGCCCAGTGGATGATGGTAATAATCAGCGAGCCACTCAAAAAAAGGGACCATCTGCCGGTGAAACAGGGGGTTCGGATCCAGAAGATCCTCAATTTCCTTCAAATCATGGCCGGGTTTTGTAAGTACCGTTTTAACCACATAACCGGTCACACGACGACGGCCTAGCGGCACCCGGACACGGCTGCCGATTCGAACCAGCGATTTTAGGCTTTCGGGAACAGCGTACAGAAAGGTTTCTTTGACGGGCGCTGCCACGGCCACGTCCAGGCAGGAAAAAGGTTCAGGGGTGGTGTTTTTTGTCATCCCGCATCCTTCTGACCTGGTTGATGACGGTCCCTGCCGCCTCTCCACAAGAAATCAGGCGCATGGGATACAAGGGTTGTGTGGAGCATCAAATGCGCCGATTGATGATCCTATATAAGCTTTTTAGAATAAATTTTGCCAATTGACAACATATTACACAAATGATAGATATCACTCCAAGGATTGGCACTGTCGATCCTTGGGGGGTATCTCATCAAAACTGCAAAACCCATTGGCATCCGTGTGGAGAAGGAACCAATATGCAATCCGTAAGAATTCTGGGGACAGGGTCTTATGTGCCGCCAAAAGTTCTGTCCAACTATGATATACAGAAAATGGGCCTTGAGACCACCCATGAATGGATCGTCAAAAGAACCGGCGTCAGCCAGAGGAGAATCGCTGATCCGGATGTGACGACCTCTGATCTGGCCCAGGAAGCGGCCCTTAAAGCCTTTGATATGGCCGGTATAACCGCCGGAGATGTGGACCTTATTCTGGTGGCCACCATTACGCCTGATACCTGCTGTCCCTCCGCCGCCAACTGGCTTCAGGCCAAACTGGATGCGCCTCAGGCCGTAACCTTTGATATTACGGCGGCCTGTTCCGGTTTTATTTTCGCCCTTAACGTGGCGGAGCAATACCTGAGGACGGGTGCCGCCCGGACGGTCCTGGTGGTGGCTTCCGAAGTGATGACCCGGACCCTGGACTGGACGGACCGGAGTTCCTGTATCCTCTGGGGCGACGGGGCCGGCGCCGCCGTGCTGCAGATGGGGGATGCGGGCCCCGAAATTTTGTCCACCCACCTTCACACGGATGGTCACAATGGTCAGGATCTTTTAATGCCCGGGGGAGGCTCCAAAACCACGCCTATCTCCCATGAGAGCGTGGATGAAAAGCGCCATGTGCTTCAGTTGATTGAAGCCAACGCCAGCTTCAGGGTGGCGGTGAGGCATTTTGTCGACACCATTAAGGAAGCGGCCCGGCACAACGGGGTGGACGTTCACGATATAGACTGGTTCATTCCCCACCAGGCCAATTTACGCATGTTCCAGTCCATGGCCAAGAGCTTGAAGCTGGAAATGGAAAAATTCTATGTCACCCTCAACAAATACGGCAACATCTCTTCTGCCTCCTGCGCCATCGCTTTCGACGAAGCGGTCCGGGACGGCAGCATCCAGAAGGGCCACCTGATCTGCCTTCCGGTATTCGGCGGCGGGCTCACGTGGGGCAATGCCCTCGTTCGTTGGTAATCTGGCCCGCTGGTAAAATGTGTTCTTTATAGTAAAGGAGAGGGCGTCTACCCATGATCCTTCAAGGGCTGGAAAAGGCCGGTATCGGATTTGAGGCCGGGTTCAAAGAATTTAAGGAAAATCGCCCGACGCTTGTCATGATTCACGGCGCCGGGGGACGTGCGCAGGTCTGGCGCAATCAGGTTTACCCGCTGAAATCCTCTCTCAACACCGTGGCCATTGACCTGCCGGGCCACGGCAAGACCACCGGGAGCGCCGGGGGCAGTATCGATGAATATGCGGCCTGGCTCATTGAAACCCTCCAGACATTTTTCCCCGAACCGTCTTTCCTTGTGGGTCATTCCATGGGAGGCGCCATTGTTCAAACGTTGGCAATGGAAAGACCCTCTTTGTTGAAAGGAATCATTTTAGCCGGCACCGGCGCCCGCCTGGGTGTGGCGCCTGCGTTTCTGGATGGCCTGTCAAGCAATTTTGATAACATCATTGATACCATCATGGGTTATGCATACGCTCCGGAAGTAGACCCCCGACTGGTGACCGAGGGGGGTGCCCTCATGCGGGAATCCGGAGCCGCCGTTGTTCACGGGGATTTCGCGGCCTGCAACCGGTTTGATATGCGGGACCGGATCGCACAAATCGCCCTGCCCACGCTTATCCTGTGCGGGGAGAAAGACCAACTGACGCCGCCCGCCCTTTCAGAGAAACTGGGTGGGGAAATTCGGGGAAGCCGGTGCGAAATTGTCCCTTCAGCCGGTCATATGGTCATGATCGAAAGCCCGAAAGTTTTTAACAAAACCGTGTTGGATTTTGTCCTGGAGGCTGAACGCTGACTCCGGGCCCTGTCATGAAAAAATTAAGGCCACCGAGTACGTCTCCCTCCCGCCCGAAAACCCTTTTTACGGGCAATTGTATGGCCGCTGCCCGGGACCGGTTAATTATTTTCGGGCGATACCCCGTGCCCGGGAAGACCAAGACCCGCCTGATTCCCGCCCTGGGACCGGTCGGCGCCGCCAACCTGCAACGCCGGTTAACGGAAAAAACCCTTCTGACGGCCAAAAAATTTGCGGCTCGGCATAAAGTCGTCATCGAGTGCTGTTTTGAAGGGGGCACACCCAGAAAAGTAAAGGACTGGTTGGGCTCTATTTCCAATTTGTCTTTTCAGCAAGCAGGGGACCTGGGTCGACGAATCCGTTCTGCTCTGTTTGATGCCCTGAATGAAGGAAACAAACGGGTGGTTCTGGTGGGGACGGACATTCCGGGGATAACCGTCGAAATCATTGAACAAGCCTTCGCGGCACTGCATAATCACGATGTGGTTCTGGGGCCGAGTACCGACGGGGGCTTTTGGCTTATGGGGCTCAAGCGGCCTGTTGATGTTTTTGAGGGTGTTGACTGGGGAAGCCCCCGGGTCCTTGCGCAGACCCTGGCTCTCGCTCGGAAAATGGGGTTGGCGGTTTGCCTTCTGGAATTTCTATGGGATGTGGACACCCCTGAAGATGTAAAGAAATGGCGGGTTCAAGAAAGTGTGCCGGAGACTTTTCTCACGGTTGTGATACCCGCCTTAAACGAAGAAAATTATATTCACCGGGCCGTTTTGAGTGCAACAGACCGGGACACGGAAGTGATTGTGGCAGACGGAGGAAGCATTGATGGCACCGTCCGTTTGGCGGAATCCCTGGGGGCTCGTGTTATCCATTGTACCCGGGGCCGGGCCCGGCAGCAGAATTGCGGGGCTGCTGTGGCAAAGGGTGAAAATCTGCTCTTTCTACATGCGGATACTCGTCTGCCCGAAGGTTATGTGTCCCAGGTTTTTGAAACCCTTATGACGCCTTGGCCGGTGATGGGCGCTTTTCGTTTCAAGACGGATTTCCGCACGCCCCTCATGCGGCTTGTGGAGTGGGTGACCCACCTGCGATCCACATATCTGCGACGTCCGTATGGAGACCAGGCGATTTTTATGAAAAAGTCGATTTTTGAAAAGGCCGGTGGCTTTCCCGCTGTTCCCATCGCGGAAGACCTTTTTCTGGTGCGCCATCTGAGCAAACACGAAAACGTGCAGGTGGCAATGGCACCGGGAGCGGTGGTCACATCGGGGCGCCGGTGGAAAACCCTGGGGCCCCTCAAAACCACATGGATCAACCAGTTGATGTTGATGGGCATGGCCATGGGGATTTCCCTTGATACCCTTTCCCGTCTTTACAAGAGATCGTCCTGATGGATTTTCTTGACTTAAAAACGACCACCGGCTTATATAACCGTAACGGTTCTGTGTTCATGTCGTCTTTACAGCCCAGGAAAATTTTATGAAAACCCCCTACCCAAACAAGGAATTTGAACCCCTCTATGAAGAACTGGGATACACATTCAGGGACCCTGCGCTGATCCTTCAGGCGTTTCGGCATTCCTCCTATGTGAATGAGCAGATGGGTGCCGGCCTCGAAGATAATGAGCGTCTCGAGTTCCTGGGTGATGCCGTGCTGGATCTGGCCGTCAGTCATTTGCTCATGGAAAAAAACAGTGGGGCCGATGAGGGGGAACTTTCCAGGTTCAGATCCATGGTGGTCGATGAAACAGGGCTTCATGATGTTGCCGGAAGGCTTGATCTGGGCAGTTATCTGCTTTTGGGGAGGGGGGAAGACCAGAGTCTCGGCAGGCAGAAACCATCCATCCTTGCGGACGTCACCGAAGCTCTTATCGGGGCCATCTATCTGGATGGCGGATTTGATGTGACCAAAAAGATCATTGAGAAGTTGTTTGCACCGCTGTTAGAGAAGGTGCGAACGGATGATCTGGTACAGGATTTCAAGAGCCTGCTGCAGGAATTTACCCAGCAGGCTTTCAAGAGTCTTCCCAAATACCGGCTTACGGAGGAAACGGGGCCTGCCCACGACAAGGTCTTTCGTATCGCTTTGGCTGTTAATGGCATCGTTCTGGCCGAGGGGATGGGAAAAAGCAAGAAAGAGGCTGAACAGCATGCGGCAAAGGAGGCGTTTTCCCGCCTGAAAGAAGCGTGAGACCCCTGATTATCCCCATATTTATTACGCATGCCGGGTGTCCTCACAGGTGCCTTTTCTGCGATCAGGAAAAAATTACCGCCCAACCACGTCATTTAATACGCCCTCAACAGGTGCGTGAAACCCTGGATGCAGCCGTATGTGCCAAAGGGTTCGACCCCAGCCGAAACCTTGAGTTGGCCTTTTATGGCGGAACCTTTACCGGGCTGAAAAAAGCCCGTATGGAATCCCTGCTGAAAGCGGCAGCGCCGTATGTACATTCCGGCTTGGTGAAAGCCATCAGGATTTCAACGCGCCCGGATTCCCTGGATGAACAGCGCCTGGCGCTTTTGAAGGATTATGGCGTTACCACGGTGGAACTGGGCGCCCAATCCATGAATGACCATGTGCTGGCGCTTTCCAGAAGGGGGCATACGGCCGGGGACACTGCGGCAACGGTTCGAATGTTGAAGGATTACGGGTTCAAGGTGGGTATCCAACTGATGCCGGGCCTTCCGGGCGACTCAAGGGAAGCATTCCTGGCGACCACCAGAAAGGTATTGGCCCTTGGGCCCCACATGGTGCGGTTGTATCCCGCCCTGGTGATAAGGGGGACCGGACTGGCCCGGATGCACGGGGAAGGGTTGTATCGGCCCTTTTCCCTCTGGGAGGCTGTGGATCTATGTGTGGAAAGCGTCCTTTTGTTTGAGGGAAATGGGATTCCGGTGATCCGGATCGGTCTCATGAGTTCGCCTTCCCTTCTTAAAAGGGGTCGCATCGTAACGGGACCCTGGCACCCCGCCTTCGGATTTCTGGTCCGCTCGGCCATTCATTTAAAGGGTATTCTGCCTGACCTCGAGGTTCCTGACGGGCCCGCACAGATCAGGATCCATGCGCCGGCGCGGGAAATTTCCCTGGTAAGGGGCTATAAGAACCGGGGAATTAAGAAAATCGAACAAAAAACAGGGGCAAGTGTCATGGGCGTTGTGCCGGATGACACTGTGCCTCCGGGAAGGGTTCGGGTGGAGAAGATATGAGTTTTAAATCAGGTTTTATCGGGATTATCGGTCCACCCAACGTGGGCAAGTCGACGCTTCTGAACCGCATCATGGGGACGAAACTGGCCATTGTATCCCCCAAGCCGCAAACCACCCGGAACCGTATCCTGGGGGTTTTTCACCAGGATGACTGCCAGATGGTGTTCATGGATACGCCCGGGATTCACCGAACGCGGACCGCGCTTCACAAATCAATGGTCGATGCCGCCTATGCCGCCTTTCATGAAGTGGATATCATCCTGATGATGGTTGAGGCGGGTGCCCGTGAAGACCCCGCCGTTCCATCCATCATCAAAGGTCTGAAATCAATTAAAAAACCTTTGTTTCTGGGTGTTAATAAGATTGATAAGGTTCAAAAGGAAAGGATTCTCCCGGTTCTGGGGGGTTACGGGGAAAGACTTCCCTTCGATGCCATGATTCCCATCTCCGCGCTCAAGGGGTATGGCGTGGACGTATTGCTCCGCCAATTGAAGCTGCGGTTGAAACCGGGCCCAGAGTTTTTCCCTCCGGATATGGACACGGATCAATCGGAGGCGTTCATGGTTTCGGAAATTATTCGGGAGAAAATTTATCAACACCTCAGTCAGGAACTCCCCTATTCGTGCGCGGTAACCGTTTCCCGGATTGAGGATGTGCCCGGAA
>Ga0233431_1003530_pt1 | contig 18583 bp, 17 predicted proteins | sample SI_118_April2016_FD_179867 | JGI IMG/M metagenome (GOLD analysis project Ga0233431, IMG submission 179867) | Seawater microbial communities from Saanich Inlet, British Columbia, Canada - SI_118_April2016_200_MG | ecosystem: Environmental > Aquatic > Marine > Inlet | place: Canada: British... | reverse complement strand
TTTCTTATTTGGTTTGTTGCCAGATGGCTGCTAATGTTTTGGCAGCTTTATCTTGAATGCGAAACATCACATACTGGGATATTGTCGTTTCAGATGGATTTATTTCAACGGTCGGGATCCTCTTGCTGGCTGCATCCATCACTGGTTGCGCAATATAGGGAAACACGCTGGTTGTCCCAATTGAAAAAACCATATCAAAACCCTTATTTAATTCATCTGATAATTTTTCCAATTTATCCATTGGTAGCATTTCATCAAACAGGACAATCTCTGGTCGGATTAAACTGTTACAGGAAGGGCACAGGGGGGGAATAGTGCTTAATTCCTGATAGGATTTGACCACTGTTTTATATCGGCATTGGGTGCATTTTAAATGATAAATATGCCCATGAATATCGATAACATTTGTTGATCCAGCCAGTTGATGAAAACCATCAATATTTTGTGTTAAAATCCAAATGCTTTTACCAGTGGTTTCTAATTGATAAATAACATGATGCGCCTGATTTGGCTTTTTATCTCGACAGGCAGCCTCAATCTGTGAAATATACTTCCAGGTGATTTCAGGATTGGTTTTAATCATATTTCCGGACAAGGCGTGTTCGATTTGAATGCCATCTTCTGTATTTTTGGATTCATATAAACCACTGACACCCCGGTAAGTCGGTAAACCAGAATCTGCTGATATTCCTGCACCGGTGATGAATAAAATGCGGTGGGAGGTGTTAATTGTTTCTGCAATTTTATCAATATACCTATCCATACTAAACCTTAATAGTAGTATTCAGGAACTGAGTTGGTTATAAATGAAAGCAATGATATTTTCTGCTGGTTTTGGTAAACGATTATTACCCATCACTGCCAACATACCAAAAGCATTAGTGACAATCAAGAGACGACCGATATTAGATTGGATTATTAAGTTTTTAATTCAGTCCGGGATTGATGAAATCATTATAAATACACATTATTTAGCAGATCAAGTTGAAAGTTTTATCCACAGAAAAAAATATAAAATACCCATCACCTGTATTTATGAATCTGAACTTTTAGGAACAGGTGGTGGTCTATATAATACCCGAAAAAAATGGGGACAGGATAACATATACATCTGTAATGTTGATATACTCTGTGATTTTGATTTGAAAACATTTTTCAACTTTCATTTGGCTGGTAAATGCAAAATCACACTGGCGGTCAATAATGTTCAGAGTACTTCCATGTTACTCATAGATGAAGAGGGTTATTTGTGTGGTTGGGAGCAGGAAGGCAAACAGTCAATATACCATAAACCCAATGGAATGGTATGCAGAAAAGGATTTTGCGGAATACAGTTTTTTAATCCTATATTGTTTGAGCAGATGCAAACACCACCATTTGAATCGATTGTGACGCAATATATGGAATGGGTAAAAGCCGGTATTCAGATTAATACCTGGTCAATCGGGGATCGATTCTGGATTGATATTGGTACGCCTGTTTCATTAAAACAGGCGGAGCAGAGTTTTAATGGTTATGGCAATTATTCACCTTCATAAGTTAATAAAGTATGGACATTGTATTCAGATAGCTTTTTTCTGCCGTTTAAGCCTAGCAATTCCACAATACATGTTAAACCGATGATTTCTCCTTCCAGTTTCTTTATTAATTTTGCAGAAGCCTCCAGGGTACCACCAGTCGCCAGCAAGTCATCAACAATCAAAACCCGTTCCCCGGGTTTGATGGCATCAATATGCATTTCCAGATCATCAGTTCCATACTCCAGCTCGTAGGTTTCAGATATGGTTTTCCAGGGCAGTTTCCCTTTTTTACGGATGACTGAAAAGCCACAGTTTAATCGATCTGCCAGGGCGGCGCCGACAATAAATCCCCTGGATTCAATACCAGCGATTTTATCAATTTGTTGATATTTATAGTGTGATTCCAGGATATCCAGGCATTGTTTTAGTCCCCATCGATTTTCAAATAAGGTGGTAATATCATAAAAAAGTATCCCTGGTTTTGGAAAATCAGGGATTTCCCGGATCATTTTTTTCAAAGCATCCATTGGTTTCCTTTAATTAAGTATCGATTATTTTTTTGTAGAATCTTTAATATCTTTTTCAGCACTTTCTAAAACATCCGCTGCCGTTTCCAGGTAATCTTCGATATTCTTTTTCCCCGGAATATTTTTCTTTATATCCTGAGCCATTTTAGCCAAATCTTTGGTTTCGGAACCGGTGTTTGCATCCAGTTCCTGGCTGATAGTATGTTTAAACTCATTACTGGCTTTTTTAAATTCTTTTAAGCCCCGCCCCACTGCTCTGGCTATGTCCGGTAGCTTTTTAGGACCGACTACAACCAATGCAATAGCTCCAATAATTAACATTTCAGTCATTCCCATATTGAACATAATTAATCTCCCCTGATAAAAGTATGCAATTTTTTAAAAAAATTAATAAAACCCTGGTCATTCCATTTTGCCGGTCCAACTAATCTAGCTAAAATTTGACCTTTTTTTGTTAAAACAAATGTCGTCGGTAAGCCTTTAACCGGAAATGCTTGTTTAATTTCATCCTGGTCTGCTATCCCCATAGTAAAAAAATAATTATACTTTTTTTGAAATGATTCAACCCTCTCTTTGGTGTCTCCATAATTGACAGCAATAATTTCTAATTTTTCCTTATCAAATACTTTTTGTAATTTGTCCATTTCCGGCATTTCAACCAGACAGGGTCGGCACCAGGTTGCCCAAAAATTGAGGATGATGATATCTGCTGTTCTGTCTTTTAAGGCGGTATCCAGCTTGGTTTGGATATGGAAAAATTTTAAATTTTTAAATTGAATATTTTCAGGGGGTATCTCAAAATAATTAGCTGTAAAAAAAGCGTTTATCTCTTCAGTGGACAGTGATATGTCGTCCGATTTTTTCTTGTTACAGGAAAAAAGCAAAAAAATCAGAATCAGAGTGATAAAGTAAAACTTATTTTTGGACAACATGATTTTTAATTATAATGTGACAGAATCCACTTTCGATAATATTTGAGATTCTTGTTTTGTTAATATCTTTTCAAGATTAATCAATAAAACATGTTTATCATCTTCGTCCAGCATTCCATATACACAATTTGGGTTTATCCCTCTGATGACCGGAGGTGGGGAAGGTTGGATTTCACAACGGGTTTTTTGAATAACCTGAGACACGTCGTCAATGATAAAACCGATCAATGAGTCATTAATTGAACAAATAATGACCTTGATATCTTCCATAGCGGTGCTTTCCAATTGAAATATTTTTCTCAAATCAATAACAATGACTATCCGGTTATAGCTTTCAAAAACGCCTTCAATAAATTGGGGTACACTCGGTAGTTTTCGAACCTCACCCAAAATGATGATCTGCTCAATTTGACTGATTTCTGTCGCAAAATAACAAAATCCAACATTAAACGTCAGGTAGTTTAGGGCGTGGTATTGATCTACATAATAGTCTTCTGCCATAATTATAAGGATTTTTGGTGGCTGAAAATAAGAAATATCTTTTTACATAGTTATATCAGAAATCTTAAGGATATTATTTTGATCCATTAAACGAATTAATCGCATGTTTATCTGTTTTACTATATCAGGACCTTCAAAAATGAATCCAGTATAAACTTGAACCATATTTGCTCCTAAAGTCAATTTCCGATAGACATCTTCAGCTTGAAAGATGCCACCGACTCCTATCACGGGAATTTTTCCTTTGACAACCTTGCATACCGTACCTAAGGCCAGATCAGAAATATCAGATAATGGTTTCCCACTTAAACCACCGGTTTCATTTTTAAAATTGCTTAACAGGTTTGGTCTTGTGATTGTTGTATTGGTCACAATTAAAGCATCGATTTTTGCTGAAAGCGCGACATCAATAATTTCCTTTAATTCAGATTCAGAAAGATCTGGTGCGATTTTTAACCAAATGGGCTTAAATTGATTGGTTTCATCACTCAGTTGATCTCTTTTAGTCATTATTTTTTCGATCAATGGTTCTAAATAGCTCTGTTGTTGTAAATTTCTTAGATTCTCAGTATTTGGAGAACTGATATTAATTGTAAAATAATCTCCGTATTGCCAGGCTTTTTTTAGTCCGATTAAATAGTCTTCTGCTGCTGATTCGATAGATGTATTTTTGTTTTTACCCAGATTTATGCCAATGGGGATCTTTAAGTGCTTACCTGAAATTTGTTTTGTCAAATAATCAACACCTCTATTGTTAAATCCCATTCGATTGATAAGTGCTTTATCCTCTTTTAATCGAAATAGTCGTGGCTTGGGGTTTCCAGATTGTGCCAGCGGGGTAATTGTGCCGACTTCAAGATGTCCAAAACCTAAAGCCTGTAGTCCGGAAATTGCTTCACCATTTTTATCAAAACCAGCGGCTAACCCTATTGGATTAGGGAAAGTTAAGTTACCAATTTGTACGGTAAGTCTGGGATCATGGTATTTTAAATATTTTTCAATCACATTTAGCAATCCAGGAACCTTGCCGGCATGTTGCAATAATCTTATAACGATTTCATGAATAAATTCAGGTTGAAACTGAAACAGGATTCTTTTCAGGATTGAATAGATCATAATTCTTTGCCTTTTGAATATATAACCTCAAGATTAACATCTACCTGTTTTCTAATTGTTTCACCGAGCATGTGCATGTTTTCATCGCTCCAGGCTGTAGCTTTTATTTCAGCCGGAACGCGTGAAAGGGTATATAATTGGACTTTTTTGATTTTGATTTGTTCTCTAATCAATTGATTTAATAATGTAATATAAGTCTGATATTTTTGCGGATCAAAATATTCATCATCCCAATTGAAAACACATGATTGAAGAACCAGAGGATATTGTTTTCCTATTTGTTTTAAATTATTAAAGATGTGATCAAACGAATACCTGGTTCGATTAATTTTTTTTAAACTGTTTACATCCCAAAAATCCAATTTAAACCAAACTTCACCTTCGTTATCAAAATACTGTTGTAATGATTTTTGAATGCTTTCCCGGTGAATTTCCGTACCATTTGTAAATAATACTAATTTGCATTGTTCCTGTTGATATTCTTTTTTAAATTGTACCAGCAGTTCCAGAACCTCAGGCAGGATATCAATTGAGGTTGGTTCTCCATCACCGGCTATTGAGATATCTTTAAGAGTATGCCCTTTATATTGATTTCGATTGTTTTTTATCAGTGTTAACCATTCTTTCAATTCATTACTAATTTGTTGAATGGTTGGAATTAATTCGATTTTTGTTTGTTTACGATCAACCTGACAATACACACATCGAAAACTACATTTTTTATCAGGATTCAGGTTAAGGCCCAATGATAAACCCCCTGCCCGTCTTGAAATAACAGGATAAACCAATCTGTCAAATTCACTTAATCTGGGATGCTCAGAGATGCTTAATGAAATTGCCTTTTCTAAAGCTTTACTGTTAGTCATTTGAATCAGCTTTCTGTTTAGTGGGATCCATTGAATCAATTGTTCTAACTTTGTGATCCATAATGATATCATTGGTGTTAGAATCATGTGGGAGTCTGCGGGAGATATCATGGATTAAGTCAACTGCCTTTCTGGTTAAATCGCTATTACCATATATCCCCAGTTCTTTAACAATCACTTTATATAAAGCTGATTCGACTTGCATCCGTACAATTGGATCCATATTGGCATTATTTTTTGATTCCAGTATTTCGGAAAAAAGACGATAGGCTTCTTTATCAATTTTATCAGAACTATGTAATAGGTTATAGATCAGTTGATTCAGGTTTTTCTTAATAGTAATAATTAAATCCTCTTCAACATGTTCTTTGTAATTACATTGGTCTAAAAAAGTTACTAGTAGTTCTTCTACTTTATGGTTCATTATTTCATTATCTTCTGTTTGTGATAATGAAGATGTTCTTGAATTTAAATTTTCGACAATTGATTTTGTTATGTCTTTATTAATGATAGCTGCATCAAATTTATGGACAGTTTCACTTAACAGATTTTCAACTTTGCTAAATATGATTTCATTATCTGTCTCTTGGGAATAGTCCAGAATTTTTTGATTCACATGTTTTTTGACTTTTTGAATAATATCTTTTTGAACATCTCCGGATTCAAGTTTATTAAGTACTTGTGCCATTAACGTCCCGACTCGATTTTGAACCGCTTCATTATTTTCCTTGTGCGTTTCCCGGACAACTTCCTGATTAATGAACGCTATAATGGCTGTTATGGTTGCTTCAGAAATATCCCCATAGGATTGTCGTTTGATTAATGTTGATGTTAATTCGTTTGCTTTTTCCTGTATATCAATATTGCCAGGCTGTTTGGAAATATTTTGAATCACCTGATTGATAACATTAAAAACATGGCTTTTTGTTTCATCAGAAATATCTTCGTCTTCATATGTTGCTACAAAGGATCGAAAAATATTTTCAGATTTTTTTTGAACAATATTATTGTCTGAACTTTGACACCATTCAACTCCTTTTTCATTTATATATTTTATAATCTCATCTTTAGTACCTTCGGTGATGATTTCTGTCGTAAGTTGCTGGATAAAATTCTTTGTCAATAACGCAATTTTTTTTGAAACAATATCATTTTGAGGATCACAGGCAAAAATATTGATTTCATTATTGATGAAATCCTGAACTTCATCATGGGTGGTACTATAAATTGAAGTTTGATCAAATCCCTGCAACATAATCCCTAACAATTTTTCCATTTTAGATTGAATTTGTTCATTTGAGGGTGTGCAGGCGAGTTTTAGCATTTCCTCGTTTAAATGCTTGATTGCCTGACTTTTTGTTTTTTGAGAAATAATGTTAACACCATACTCCTGTATATTATTAAGTAAAATCTCACTGGATTTATTTCGTATGGCTAATTTTATGTTCTTCAATTGTTCTTCATCGAATGTAATTTGCTTCGCTTCCCTGTAAAATTGGGCCAGAATTTTATAAACATTATAAATGGTTTTGAAAGGTAATAACCAGTTGCTCCAAAATGAACTTTTTACATTTCTGAGGGGACGATTATTTTGATTATTTTTTGATTTTTGTTTAGCCATGTGACAGAAACGACGGTAAATAGATTAAGTGTTAATTTATTTGCTATTAAAGGTCCCAACTATACATGTAATGCAAAACTGTTTCAATCACCAAAAGAAAAAACGGAGTTAAGGCTCATAAAATTTATAGTGAGGACCTTACTCCGTTTGATTCCTTAATTGCTATTTTTTACAGTTCTTAATAATTATAAGCTAACCCAATTCGATATACTTTAATTTCATATTCCTCTTCACTTTCCGTTCCGTCTGTCATTGATATATTAAATGATAAACCTTGATCTGCAGTCATTCCAAACCCGTAAGTGATATAACTATACTCAATATCTCTACCCCCATTTTGGGGTTTTATGACATAACTTTGTGTTTGATAACTTAATAACCATACATCTAATAAGTACTCCACAGTTACTTTTGTATCGGTAGACTGATTATGGTATACTGCACCTGTTTTTTCCGATTCCGGTGATTCAATTTTAGACCATTCTAAACGAATGCCACCATCTGTTAGAATACTAATTCCCTGATATTGATCCTGCCATTCATTATCTTGATAACCATCTACCTGATGTTCTAAATCTTCTACACCGAATGCTATAAAAATAATATCCAGTAAACGTAGCGAAAGTCCCATGCCGATGCCACTTTCTTCACCAATACCTGTTTCATTTTTCAAACCAGCCGAAGCAGTATCTGTATTATCATCAAATTTCCAGGTTCGCGAACTGGCACCAATGGAAATATTTTGATTAACCCGGTAAGCCAGATTAAATTGAGTTTGTTCAGTTTCTGTGACCTGCTTTTCGCTGGAAACAATAATTTCAGTGTTTCTTTTGAATTCAGGATTTACACCATATTCGAAAGTAAGACCGTTCAATTGATGGGCTAATATTGCTTCTGTATACGTTTGGTCGAACTCAGCAACGGTGGTATCACTGCTTTTAATTTTACCGGAACCACTCCTGTATCCTATCGCCAATGATGAGTGAAATCGCCAGCTGGCCGCCGCTGCCAAATCCGATTTTTTTGTTGTATCCAAAGAAGGTGTTGAGATTTGTGCGAATAGCTGTGGCGATAAAACAATACAGAAAAAAATAATAAGAAATATCGTCTTCATTGTCTTTACATATCAAAGTTATGGAAAATGGGATGATGGTTATCATAGTTAAAAGCAAATTTTATTCCTGTTTGGCAGAACCGATTGCAATCAACACAAAATGAATATTAAAATTGACAGATAATAACTAGCAAGTGAGCAGAATAACTTTTTAAGCTATTGATATTAACAATAAAGCTATATGCCGAAAGTGAGGAACAAACCATTGCTGGTTTTTTCTAGTGTGGATGTATTGCTAAAACAATTTATTAAAGATCAGGAATAAAAAAGATGCGCAGAGGAAAGAAAGCATTGAAATAAATACCACAGACGGTTTTGAGGTATCTATTTCAAAAATTAGGGTGTTATGTATGAACGATTGTATTGAAAAACCAATAAAGCCAAGAGTGTTACCAGTAATAAAGGGCCTGATTCCCCAACTCTTTTTCAATTTCCAATAGGCGATTATATTTGGCGATTCTTTCACTACGACTGACTGATCCGGTTTTTATATGACCGCCATCCATAGCTACCGCAAAATCAGCTAAAAAAGTATCTTCAGTTTCACCCGAGCGATGAGACAGAAAATACCGCCAACCAGCTTCTCTACACATGCGTATGGCATCAATTGTTTCAGTGACCGTGCCTATTTGGTTTAATTTAATCAAAACTGAGTTCGCAGCTTTTTCAGCAATACCACGTTTAATATATTCAGTGTTTGTTACAAAAATATCATCACCCACAACCTCAAGTTGATTACCTAACTTTTCATTAAAAAGTTTGAAACCTTCCCAGTCATTTTCTGACAAAGGATCTTCCCACGAAATAATGGGATATTTGTTAACCCATTTTTCAGCGATTTCTATCAATTCAAGATTGGTTTTTTTACCTTCTCCTGACCATTTCAAATCGTATTCACCATTTTTTTTGCCTACAAAAGAACTGGCAGCAGAATCTAATGCGATGGCTATATCTGCGCCAGGTTTATAACCTGCTTTTTTAATAGCTGATAGTATGATCTCCATTGTAGCTTCATTGCTGGGAAGGTTTGGTGCAAAACCACCCTCATCCCCCACACTGGTGGCATATTTCCCTTCCTTTAAAATCTTTTTTAAGACATGGAAAATTTCCGCAATATACCTTAAACCTTCTCTAAAACTTGGTGCTCCCACTGGTACTGCCATAAATTCCTGATAATCAACATTATTATCAGCATGCTCCCCACCATTCAAAATGTTCATGGCTGGAACCGGAATCCGCCTGGCACCATTTCCTCCGATATATTGATATAAAGGTAATCCGGATGCTTTAGCTGCTGCTTTGCAGGCAGCCATAGAAACGGCTAAAATGGCATTGGCGCCCAATTTAGATTTGTTTTTTGTACCATCTAGTGCAAGCATTGTCGCATCAATTAAAGATTGTCGATTTACCGGAAGACCAATAACAGCAGAGGCTATTTTCTTCTCAATATTATCAACAGCTTTAAGAACGCCTTTACCCAGGTACCTTTTTTTATCACCATCTCGAAGTTCAACCGCTTCGTTTTCACCGGTACTTGCTCCGGATGGAACCGATGAAACGGCTTGAATGCCATTTTCTAGAGCTAACTGAACTCGGACCGTTGGATTTCCTCGGGAATCGAGAATTTCCATAGCTTCAATTGAAGATATGAAGTTTTCCATTTTTAATCTCCACTTATATAGGGTTTTGAGGACGAACTTTATTATAAAATATTTTTTTGGAAGAAATCCAGCCTATTATGAAATTGGTTGTGCCAGATCAAGTTTTTGAAAGACCATATCTAATGAAATTCTTTTTCATTGCAGAGAAAAAGTATTTTTTTCTCTAATTTGTCCCCCAATTTTGTCATTTATGCCAATCTAGGATTGTGCAAATGACATTAACGGTTGTTATAAAAGATTATTAGATAAAAATTGAAGATCTTTTCATTTTTTCCGTGAATGATCAAATTTTAAAAAGTCTTCAGTAATATCCGAAACAGCAGCTAAAAATATTTTTTTCCCAATTTCGATTGTCGCTAAGGAAGAGTCTGAGCCGATTCGACCATCAGGGAATTGTTTTTGATAATTTATTGCATCATGTAATTCCCCAGATGGTGCTATCTTAGGTGATAAATCTGTTTTCTTAGCTGCTTCCGGATGGGCAAAAAAACTGAGAGACACTTCAGATGGTGTCGCATGATGACCTTCTGCACCTTTAAAGTATGTGTCACTGATTTTAGTCATATTTTCAGACATATACCAATTGCATAATTTTAACCTGAACTCCGATTCCTGACCTGATAGGCTGTTTTCAGTATAAACTTCTGCAAAAGCGGATTGAATGGAATTAATATTTCCACCATGACCATTTAAGAAAAATATGTGTGAAAAACCATGATGAATCAGCGATTGAATGGTGTCCTTAATAACCGCAATAAAAGTTGTGGGGCGAAGCGTTAAACTACCGGGAAATTCTAAATGATGTTGGGACATTCCAATTTGAATAGTTGGCGCGATCAATACTTCAATTTTCTCCGCTATTCCTTTTGCTATTGTTTCAGGGCAAATTGAATCAGTCCCAATCAGTCCCATTGGGCCATGCTGTTCTGTTGATCCGATGGGTAAGATGATACTTTTATATTTATCAAGATATGATTTAACCTCTATCCAGGTTGATAACTTCAGTTCCATGTCGACTCCATGTTTTTTTTATTAGATAAGTAGTGTCTGAACGGAAAGTAGGAAATTAGGGGACATGTACATTTTCAGATAAACGGTTATTGCTTGATACCAGGTTGTTACGTGTCCCCTGAATTTCTGGCTAATTAGCAACCAGTTGAATTTCAGTATTTTTCGTTCAAGCACTAAGTAAATTGGTTTTATTTAATAATTGTTCCGATTGGATCATGTTTGTAAATGTAAAATGGTAGAATTTTATAATATTTTGACATATAATTCCAATATTTCAAGAGCGTTGTTACTTGATTTAAAATTTGGAAAGGATAGTTAATATCTATAACATGTTCAAATATTAACTAGATAAAAAAGGATTGGCAGAAAAACCTTTTAAAAAATCAGTATTTAATAGACAATTTATCAAGATTTGTTACTCTCGTTGCATAGCGTGGTAGTATCGATCAACTCTTCTGCTCTAGTATACATAATGATGAATCAGACCTGTTCCCAAACTTTTATTGATCAAGCGGAATTAATTGAGGCTATTGAAGCAGTTGTTGAAAGTTGTCTTCAAATTGAAATTAATGCCCGGCTGACCCTCGATTATCAACAAATTGCCCCATATCGTACTTTTCTGATAATTCCACAGGAGCCTGATAAGAATGTTATTATTTCTAATTTAGCAAGATTATTGGAACTGACCATTACACCTTACATTTCAAAAGCCAGGCCCGGTGATGTTCTTTTTGATGTGAAAAAAGCACTAGGCAGTAACTATTTTGACCAGTTAGTTAAAGCGGAAATAAAAAAGGCTTTTAAACTGATTGAAGTCAGGAAAGATTTGGCGGGTAGAATTTTAAATCATACTACACCCATCAAGGAGATTCAAAGTTCTACACCTCAATTAGCACAGTTTTTAGATACGATACAAAAGGGAATGGATATTCACCTGGGGTTTAAACTGTTTTTCCAGGGGAATGATTTTATTAATCATCAGTTGTTCTTGCCGGTAAGTACTGGCAGCAGTATCATCAGCCAGATTTATACAAATATCGAAAAAGTACTGATTCAGAATTTTGCTGTATTCGATGAAATGGGGGATAGGCGCATTCCTATTACCGAAGGACTTATATTCAAGGAATTGTTGGGGGTATTAATTAGAATTTCCAAGAAGCCCAAAACACGCAAAAAAATATTAAAAGATATTGATAAAGTTGAAGATATTGAGTTGTATGAAACAGTGTCTGCCAAAAATGATCAGGTTTTACCGAAAGAAGTGACTGCTTCAAAAACCAGCAAAGATATAAAATTGGAATCGGAACTGGAAGAAGAGGTTCATGACCCTGTTGTAGAAAAAACATTACCTGGAAAAAGACTTAAAAAGAAGAAACTCATCAGGAAAAAAAGAAAGCGGCTTAAAACCAAATCAACTGATGATCAAAACTACATAGAAAGTATTAATGCAGGAAAATCTTTAAAGGAAGACAATACAAATCCTGAATTTACAGGCGCTGATTGTTCACCCGCTAAAACACCTGATCCAGTTGAAAAAGTAGCGCTACCAGGAAAAAGGCTTAAAAAGAAGAAACTCATCAGGAAAAAAAGAAAACGCATAAAAACTAAATCAATCGATGATCAAACGAATTTAGAAAACAATAATACTAAAAATCCTTTAGATGAAGATAATGCACATCCAGAAGTATCAGGAGCTGATCTTTCACCTGCCAAAACACTTGATTCCGTTGTAGAAATATCACTTCTTGAAAAAAAACAAAAACCTCTGTCTCAAACGACCGAAGATAAGAAGGTTAAATCAACGCCATTCGAAGTGAATAGGCCAGTTTATAATGCGATTATTACTTTCGAACGCTCTAAACCAAAGGAAAAAAAATCTGGGCTATTCCCGACAAATAAGGTTCAGCCAAAACAAATTATTAAAACTGGTGAGACCACTAAACATTTGCAGGTTAAATCATCAAAAAAACATATCGTTCAGACAGAAACAATAACGTTGTCGAATTCTGATAAATATCCAGATTTTCAGGAATTGCAAAAAAAAGGAGTTAGGCTTTCAAAAAAAGTTAAACATAATAAAGAAAATCATCTATTTTTAAGCAGAAGCCGGGAAAAATTTTCCGCAAGATCCGCTCTTTATTTGAACCGGAATACCTAACATTAACATTATAACATTAGTTGAAAAATATATTTTTCAGGAGATTTAAAATTCATTTTTAAATAAACTTATTGATCAGGTTGTTTCAATCGCTATTTCATTTCAATTTGTGTCTGTTAAGCTCAGAAGTACTCGATTTTTACTTTAAGTGAAATTTTCATTATCCTAATATATCTAATATTTAATGCAGTAAATGTTAATATTAGAAAATAATAAATTAGTTTTACAATATTAAATTTAGTTAATCAACATAATTTCCTAATATTCGAGATTATAGGTATTAAATCTTCGTTCTTTTTTAGAATCATTGTTGTCAATAAGGGGTTTAATCAATATAATTTAATCCCATTTTCCTGCTGATTAGATAAGGATAAAATTCAACTCGAAAAATTTTATAATTATTTGTAGAGTTAAACACATTTATTATTGAAGCAAAATCTTATAGAAAAACTTATTATATATGAATACCAAGAACTGGAGTAAAGAATCCTGGAAAAATTTTCCCGTATTGCAACAACCGGAGTGGCCAGATAAAGAATCTCATCGGGCGGTATTATCTCAAATTTCAAAATTACCACCCTTAGTTTTTGCGGGTGAAATCAGAAGCCTTTATAAAGGTTTGGCGGATGCAGCCCAGGGCAAGGCTTTTCTACTGCAAGGGGGAGATTGTGCTGAAGAATTTGCATCTTGCACAGCCCCTTCTATCAGGGAGACTTTAAAAGTTATTCTTCAAATGGCAGTTATTCTAACCTACGCAGGTGAGAAACCGGTTGTTAAAGTGGGGCGTATCGCAGGACAGTACGCAAAACCCCGTTCCAAGCCAACAGAGGTTGTTAATGACATAGAAATTCCAAGTTATCGTGGTGATATGATTAACCGGGATGAACCAACAATGGAGGCCCGCTTACCTGATTGTAACCGGTTGTTGGAAAGCTATTTTCGATCAGCATCCACGCTCAACATACTGAGAGCTTTTACAAGAGGTGGTTTTGCTTCCCTGGACAAAGTACACGCCTGGAATAAAGAATTTGTTGAAAAATCACAGCAAGGAGAACGGTATAATAAAGTTGCCCAGGATATTGATAAAGCCGTAACATTTATTAAAACAATTGGTTTTACTGTAGAAAATGTTCCTCAAATTAACGAAGTAAAATTTTATACCTCCCATGAAGCATTGTTAATGGGATATGAGGAGTCCTTAACTCGGCAAGATTCTTTAACAGGTAAATGGTATGATTGTAGTGCTCATATGCTTTGGATCGGAGATCGAACCAGACAATTGGATGGAGCCCATGTTGAATTTTTTAGAGGATTGAACAATCCCATAGGAATAAAAATAGGCCCGGATCATGATTTGGATATTGTAAGAAAACTATTGGATAAATTAAATCCGGATAATGAATGGGGCAGAATTACTTTGATTACTCGTTTTGGGAAAGATAAAATTTCCAGGTACCTACCCGGTTTAATTAGAGGTATTGAGGATATCGGGGCTCGGGTTTTATGGAGTTGTGATCCTATGCATGGCAATACATATACATCTGAATCTGCCTATAAAACCAGAAGTTTTGCTGATATTTTATCTGAAATCCGCAGCTTTTTTGAAATTCATCAATCTGAAGGAACGGTTCCAGGTGGTGTTCATTTTGAATTAACAGGTGAGGATGTGACTGAATGTGTGGGTGGCGCTCAACAGATTGAAGATCATCAATTACAACAAAATTATGCTACTTCTTGTGATCCACGGTTAAATGCACAACAGAGTTTGGAATTGGCATTTCTAATTTCTGAAATGCTGAAATGTGATTTTGAATAGACTAATAAAAGAGGAAAAATGAGAATCACACTAAAAGACATTTTAAAGAAAAAAGGGAAAACTCCTATTGTTATGTCAACTGCCTATGATGCCTGGACAGCAAAAATTGTTGATGAAGCAGTTGATTGCATTCTGGTTGGGGACTCTTTGGGAATGGTAGTTCAGGGGCATGATACAACGATACCAGTTACTTTGGATGATATGATTTATCACACCAGAATGGTAATTCGTGGTTCTCAGAATGCTTTTGTTATTAGTGATCTTCCTTTTTTAAGTTACCAGTGTTCAATATCTGAGGCTGTTTTCTCCGCCGGACAGTGTTTGAAAGAAGGATATGCTCAGGCAGTAAAATTAGAGGGAGGAGAGTTTGTTGTTCCCCAGATTAAAGCTATTTCCCAAAGTGGTATTCCGGTAGTAGCCCACCTGGGATTGACTCCACAGTCTATCAATGTTTTTGGAAAATACAATAAGCAAGCTAAAAGCAAATCTGCAGGAGATCAATTGTTAAAAGATGCAGAAATGGTTGAGGAAGCTGGTGCTAATATGTTGGTGTTGGAAAATATACCATATGATCTGGCCAAACAAGTGACGAAACATATTAATATTCCTACTATTGGAATAGGTGCTGGTGGTGATTGTGATGGACAGGTTCAGGTTTTTCACGATCTTTTTGGGTTAGACCCAAAATTTACACCACGGCATGCCACAAAATTCGCTAATTGTGGTGCTGATATGCTGAAAGGCATTCAAAAGTTTGCAAAGGAAGTGAGATCTGGAAAATTTATGTCAAAGTAACTTCGACCTCTTGTAAATTTCTTAAACGATTAGCCGCTGATTTAAACCAGGCCACGTCAGGTATATGATCAATACAACGCAAAGCTTTTGGTCTGGGCATATTTACCTAATTTATTGTGGGGCGTGGCAACAACTTCCAGGTCCCGGGCAGTCGGAGGGGGTATTATTGGCACCACAACAAGTTGGTGCTGATGTGTTAAACGATGTATTGGAAGTTCCAGACAGCGATGAGTGTGCAGAAAACAGCTTACTTAAATTAGTACTCCCACAATATGTACAATTGACTTCTGTTTCATTTCTGTTAACGAGTAACTCGTTATGTTTTCCACATTCCTGGCACTTGTATTCAAAAAGAGGCATTCAGATCTCCAAGGATTAATTCGATATATTGTTTCGCATAATTATCCATAAATATTAAGAGAATTTCTTATCTTACACAATAGCCAGTCCAAAAATAATTAGTTTTATACCATCAGATAACAAGCTGCTATTGTTGCCAATGAAACGGCACCTTGTTAAAATTAAAATTTATGACCTTGAAAGACCGGATGTTAATAAATTACTGCTTTTTCATAGCATAAGGCCAGGCACTAATACCACCTTCCATAACATTCACATTTTTCCAACCATTATTTCTGATGGTTAAGGAAGCTTCATATCCCCTTAAAGAAAAATGACAGAAACAAATGATTTCTTTATCTTTATCCTCAGGTAACTCATTTAACCGTTTTTTCAGTTCTCCGATCGGAATAGTTGTTTCCCCAATCCCGATATGATTCTGATTGTACTCTCCATTTTCCCGGACATCTAACAAAAATGGTGTTTCATCGCTGTCGATCTTTTTCTTTACCTCAATAGCCGATATACCAGTTAATAGGCCGTTCATTTTATTTTGGAGGACATGGGTCGCTGCAATAAAATGATCAATTGCTGGTGAAAAAGGTGGTGCATAAGGTAAATCCAAATTAGCCGCAGTATCAATGGTCAATTGCCCAGCAAGTGCCATAGCAGCAGTTGCTAACTGACGACTAACATCTCCCATCCCGACACATTGAAATCCCAATATTCTGCCGGTTTTACGATCTGCAGTGATTCGACTGATTAATCTGGCTGCACTCATAAAATGAGGTTTATCTGCTCCACTAGTGACGCTACTAATACAATCAAAACCCAGTTTTTTAGCAGTAGTTTCTGATAAACCAGTTGACCCGGCCGTATATTCAAATATTTTGCATATGCCGGTTTGAAGTACTCCCGGAAAGGTTTTTTTGTTCCCTAAAATAGCATTTTCACCGGCAACTCTGCCTTCCAGGTTGGCTAAATCACCCATGGGTGCCAGAACCTGCTGGCCCGTGATAACACTTTTAGTTTCGATACAATCTCCTACAGCATAAATGTGTTCATCAGAAGTTTGCATATATTGATTGACTTTAATCCCACCGAATTTTCCGATTTCCAAACCTGCTGTTTCTGCCAGTTTAATATTGGGTTGAACACCAACAGCGACCACAGCTAATTCACAATCAATTATAGTACCATCGTCTAATTCAATACCTGTTAATTCTCCGTTATTACCGATAAATCTGCTGGCAGATCGACTGGTGATAATTTTGACAGCTTTGGTGACGCAATGATTTTCAACCAACTTAGCCAGATCCCAATCTAAAAAGGGCAATATCTGAGGTAAAAACTCAACAATAGTGACCTCTTCCACTTCTGATTCAATTAAAGCTTCACAAACTTCCATACCGATTAAACCACCACCAATAACCACTGCTTTTTCCACCATCATTCGTTCACAAAGTTTTCGCAGGTAGTCGGTATCTGCCATTGAATGTAAGTGGGTTACACCTTCTAAATCTAGTCCATCTATTGGTGGCTTTTTAGGAGTAGCACCGGTGGCGATAATTAATTCATCATAATTTATTGATCCTGTTTCATTGGTGATTAAATTTTTATAGGAAACAGTCCGATTTTCTTTATTGATAACAGTAGCTTCTGTGTTAATGATTGCATTAATATTTTTAACATTGATAAAATAATCGGGATCCCTTAAAGCACCATCTAATGTGCTTAATAGTGCACTTCGTGCATCAAATGTCCCGCCGATATAGTAAGGATACCCACAAGATGCCATGGATAAATGCTCCTCTTTTTGAATGAGCGTGATGATTGCTTTTTGATCAAGTCTTCTGGCACGTGCAGCAGCTTTAGGACCCGCTGCCGAACCGCCGATAATCACAATATTTTTTGACATAATTTTTTGTATGGATGGGTAGATTTTTTGATTAAGATCTATGAGTGTAATTGGGATTTTTTTTTAAACACTTCAAATTTATTAACAAACTGGCTAATAAGAGTTAATTGCAACATTATGTTTTCTTTGTATATAAAATATTATTGCTGATACCTTTTATAAAATACTGGTGTATTAAATTGAACTGAATTTGATCTATAAATATTTATTTTGAATTGATGGATATCAGTATTTTTTATTTTTAATTATCTCTCTTCAGAATGTAATAGAGGAAAAGTTTTATGAGCATATGCGTTTAAAAATCAATTGTTAAGATACTTGATAAGTTTGTGTTAAACCTCTACTGTGATGTTATTTAATAGTATTATAGCATTAAATTAAATTAAAAATGATAAAAAACGACGGTTTGCATGCTGGGACAGTGGATTGTTTCAGACACCACCAGGTTATTTAGTAGTGTCTGTTAAGAAATTATTTTAAGATTTTTTCAACTTCATCTGCCATGTATTTGACAGCTTCTGCTGCTGCTGCTTCAGTCATTATCTTAACTGATTTTCCGAGGTCTTCTATTTCTTGTTCATCACATTGAATTGTTCTGCAAATATATTCGACTTCAATTTCTCCGTCATCCAGCATTTTACCACACCCTCCAACTGTACCAATAAAAACATTTTCTTTGAATATTGGT
>Ga0233431_1003524_pt1 | contig 18628 bp, 13 predicted proteins | sample SI_118_April2016_FD_179867 | JGI IMG/M metagenome (GOLD analysis project Ga0233431, IMG submission 179867) | Seawater microbial communities from Saanich Inlet, British Columbia, Canada - SI_118_April2016_200_MG | ecosystem: Environmental > Aquatic > Marine > Inlet | place: Canada: British... | reverse complement strand
CGGATTGAGTGCCTATCGCGAGGCGTTGAAACAAACCCGGAACATTGTCCTGATTGAGAGTGGGGCATACGGGACGACCTGTGCCAGAGTCGGTTGCATGCCCAGCAAATTACTCATAGCAGCAGCAGAAGCGGCACATGCAGCCACAAATGCCCATCGGTTTGGTGTGAACGTTGAAGACTTTTCAATCAATGGTAGAGAGGTGATGACACGTGTTAAATCAGAACGTGACCGGTTTGTCGGCTTTGTGGTTGAATCAATTACCGAGATGAATCAAGCGCATCTGATCCAGGGAAAAGCCCGCTTTATTTCCCCCCTGACCCTGCAAATTGATGGGCAGGAGACTATCAAGGCCCGATCCATCGTTGTCGCAACTGGGTCTCAGCCGATCATACCGCCATTTCTCAAAAATCTTGGAGAGCGGATATTACTCAATGACGACCTTTTCGAAATGGATGATCTACCCAAATCTGTCGCTGTATTTGGGACTGGTATTATCGGGCTGGAGTTGGGACAAGCTCTGCATCGACTTGGTGTGAAAGTATCTATAATTGGCAGAAGCGGTCGGGTGAGTCCGCTGACTGACCCCATCTGTTCCGAGTATGCAAAAAAATGTTTCCGCGAAGAACTGGATTTGACTCCCGCTGCGAAAATTTTAGATGTCTCACAGAGCGGTGACCAACACCAGATCCGTTTTTCTTCAGACGACGGCCCAGCGAGAACCGAGACCTTTGACTATATTCTGTCAGCAGTTGGCAGAACTCCTAACGTCAAGGATTTGGCTCTTGAAAATTCAGGTTTGGACCTGGACTCTTCCGGAGTTCCGATATTTGACCGGTATACCATGCAGTGCGGTGATCAACCCGTCTTTATGGCTGGAGATGTTAACAATGACCGGCCCCTGTTACATGAAGCTGCAGACGAGGGTCGCATAGCCGGCAGTGGCGCTGGAGACTTTCCCGAAGTGTCGGCAGGTCTCAGAAGGACGCCAATGGCTGTTATCTTTACAGATCCCCAAATTGCCATGGTGGGGAAACGGTATTCTGAACTGGAAGATGGAACGTTCGAAACAGGGGAAGTCAGTTTTGAAAACCAGGGACGAAGTCGTGTCCTACTGAAAAACAAAGGGGTTCTGAGGGTCTACGGTGCAAAGGGCAGTGGAAAATTCCTGGGAGCAGAAATGATCGGACCGGCCGTTGAACATATTGCGCACCTCCTGGCATGGGCTAATCAGCAAGATTTGACTGTCGGCAAAATGCTGGAAATGCCCTTCTATCATCCTGTGATAGAAGAGGGCGTCAGAACCGCGTTGAGGCAGCTGAACAAAAATCTCAAATTGGGCCCCGCACCGGTCAAGCGGTGTTTAGACTGTGGGCCGGGTGCTTAAGGGCAGAAAGCATGGATTCCAAAACCGCTGTCAGACGGGGACTGCTAATTTTTATGCAGCAGTTCTATAGATGAGGTCTCACGGAGATATTTCCCGGTCATCGGCTCATAAAATCCTTGCAATATCTGATAATCAGCTGCCATATCGCCTGTGGGAATCATTGCCGGTCCCACCCCAGTGCATTTACGGCCATAATCCAGAAACCCCGTGACAATCGGCACCCCGGCACCAGAGGCAATATGGTAAAAACCGGTTTTCCAATAGGGAACTTTTTTTCGAGTCCCTTCTGGAGGAATGGCCAGAACCACGTCAGACGAATCTTTCAGAACCCGAATGGATTGCTCTACCATACCGGATGCGGTAGAGCGATTAATGGGGATTCCACCCACAAAACGGGTTAAAGAACCAAATGGGCTTTTAAACAAAGTGTGTTTCCCCATCCAGTACAGATTAACCCGAAACACAAAGGCAACCATAATCATATAAAAACCGTCCCAGTTTGATGTATGGGGGGCAGCGATCAGAACAAATTTCCCTGCTGCAGGAAGTTTTCCCTCAACCCGCCAGCCAAGGGCTTTTAGTACTATCAGACTCAAAAATCTTAAGAGATGGCTCAAAAGAGGTATATTGAAGATGGTGTTCGGCATGTCGGATCCTATAAAAATTCGTTTTGGTGAGTTTTCTAACAATAAACTTAAGATTTTTATAGGAGGTCGCCCTGGGACTTCTTCTTATAAAACGCAGCACTCTTAAACTGAAATACAATCTTATATTATCTAGGTCATGGCCAAGAATGTACATGATTGATAGCAGTATTACATTTGTTTTACAGGCTGAATCTCCCGAATTTCATTGTCGCCGGGCTGAGAGAAGGCCCAAAACAGATGTTACCCTGATTAAAAAAAATTATCTGCTGAACCAGCCCAGAAACCTTTGAAATCAAATTATCGGCAGATCCTCAGGTAGATAAAACACTTCGAATCGGTGGTTTAAGCTTCTGGATATTGTAATCCCCACCAATATTTTGTATAATCTTAAAAACACAGGTTTTTCCTGAAGCCCCTAGTGAGCAAAAAAGGCTCAGTCCCTTATTTTTGAGAATCAAGAGGTCAAATGAAAGCATCCGATCTGTTTGTCAAGTGTTTGGAAGAAGAGAATATTGAATACATTTTTGGTGTTCCAGGTGAGGAGAATGCTGATTTTATGATCTCTCTGGAAAAATCAAAAAAAATAAAATTTATTTTAACACGACATGAACAGGGGGCCGCTTTTATGGCTGAGGTCTATGGCAGGTTAACCGGGAATCCGGCTGGTTGCCTGGGCACACTGGGGCCGGGAGCCACCAACTTAATTACCGGTGTAGCCGACGGTAACATGGACCGCTCCCCGATGTTGGCCTTGACAGGTCAAGGGGCATCAACACGCCTGCACAAAGAATCTCATCAGGTCATGGATGTGGTTTCCATGTTTCGCACTGTGACCAAATGGTCAACCACCATACTACACCCCGACAATATCCCGGAGATTGTACGCAAAGCGGTTCGATTGGCCCGCACAGAAAAGCCAGGCGCCTGCCACATTGAGTTGCCTGAAGATATCGCGAAAATGGAAAGCCAGGAAGCCCCAATTTCACTCATACGATATCAACGTCCGGTTCCGGACGAGGTTGTGATTGAGCAGGCCTTCGATATGCTCCGTACAGCCAAACGACCCGTCATCCTGGCAGGAAACGGATGCATCCGCAAACGGGCCAGCCAGCAACTGCGACTGTTTTGCGAAAAAACAGGTACTCCTGTCATCAGTACATTCATGGCAAAGGGGTGCGTCGATATGGATGCCGAATACTGCTTGTATACAATAGGTCTGCAGAGCAGGGATCTGATTGCCTGTGCCATTGAAGCGGCTGATGTTGTCATGACGATTGGTTACGATATGGTGGAATATCCGCCTCGATTATGGAATTCTCAAAAAGACAAGTGCATTATCCATGCAGACTTTCTACCCGCAGAAATTGATCATCATTACCATCCGCAAACAGAGTTGGTGGGCGATTTAGCCAATACGTTGCGGTTCCTGAATGAACGCTTTGAAAAGGTTGAAAAACCGGCCTATGACTTTAAGCCTTTATTAGCGGCCCGCAGAGACATGAAAGAGGAGCTGGAGCGCCATGCCAACGATCAAACCGAGGATTTGATTCGTCCGCAAAAGGTACTCTGGGATGTTCGACAGGTCATGGGCAAAAAAGATATTTTACTGTCCGATGTCGGGGCTCATAAAATGTGGATCGCACGTCACTATCAATGTCACGAACCCAATACCTGTCTGATTCCCAATGGTTTTTGTTCAATGGGATTCGCACTGCCCGGCGCCATTGCTGCACAAATGGTTTTTCCTGAAAGGAATATTCTGGCGATTTGTGGCGACGCCGGTTTTCTGATGAACGTACAGGAAATGGAAACGGCCGCACGACTGAAATCCAATATTGTGGTCATGATTTGGGAGGATAAGAGTTACGGCTTGATTGCCTGGAAACAGGATAACCAGTTCGGACATCATACCGACCTGTCCTTTGGCAACCCCGATTGGTCGTTACTGGCACAGTCTTTTGGATGGAACAGTCATCAATTAACCCACAGCGGAGAAATAAAAGATAAGTTGTCCCAGGCCTTTAAGGAAAAAGGACCCTCACTGGTGATCGTACCCATTGATTATCGAGAGAACGCTCTCCTGACAGAACGCTTGGGCAATATTGTGTGCTCAATTTAGTTCTGGAAGGTTCAAGCAGAGATCAACTCACACGTGAGGGGAGGGCATTGTGCCTATTATTTCAGCTTCTGCCTCACCTGCTTTCGAAAGGCTTTGGCAGCTTGAATTGCCAGGGATCGGTCGGTCACTGCAGTTACACCTCCCATAATCAGTCCTGATTGAAATACCACATCAAATGTTCCATCCATGTTACACACCAGAAATTCCATCTCATTTTCTGTAATGGTCTCCGCACCGCGACCAAATTTGGCGGAATGGTTTGCATAATGAGCGATCCGGCTGCGAACTTCAGCGGTTGTTTTTTGCAGAGAGAGAAAAGCCGTCGATGGGGTATTATGAATAAGATAGTCTGCGGTATAGGTATTCTGCATAAACGCCAGTCCCAGGGCATCAACTTTAAAATATTTTATCGTACCCGGTAGTCGGTTTTTCTCCGGAAATACGGTCAGTCCCCAGACTGGTTCCGCCATGTCTTCCAGAAACCCATCTACTTGTTGAGCCAGTTCCAGTCCGACTGCATTCAACCCTTCTGACGACTTTGAACCGGTGATAATTGCATAATAACGTCCTTTCCAGATAAAAATCGAACTGGCCTGCCGATAGCTGATTCTGCCCAAATTCAGTTTCAAACCATCCGGGGATCTTTCTACAGAGAACACACCGAAGGCGTTGGTCGGGTTGCCCAGGTCGTAGAGAGACACGTCAATAAACGAAGAGGAATCGCCTGCTTTGATGAAGCTGACATAACTTAATTGTACCACATCATAAGACAGATACAGCTCTGCGGCGCCATTTATGATTTCATAGAGGTTTTCCGGGGTGAAGTGCCGAACTTTGTCATGGGTTTTCCAATTGGGGGGGTTCAGACCGGAAAAAAATGATTCCAGTTGCATCCGATCCAGTGCTGGGCGGACTTTTGGTGAATTTTTCCTGTGCCGCTGTGGTGTGCTGCCCATGTCCGGCATATTTTCTTTTTTTTCCACAGCGGTTTGCCGATGATCAGTCGACAGTGGCTGCTCTTTAACCGAGCAGCTGAGCAGGCTGCCTGATAACGCTGCAATAATGAAAAGCCAACCGATTTTCCGGAGGTGGCCGGGATCTCTCAAACGAGCAAATTTAGACATCATGAGTTTTAGTTTCGAAAGGGAACGTGTTAACTGAACCGCAAGGGATGCTTGCCAGCATTTGCAGCTTTCAAAATTATTTCATAACAAAATTCAACCGCTACGTAAACCCTGTCCCCAATCAGAATAATCCATAGTGACGACTGAAATATTGTTCAATATGGTTGACGTAGAATTGATGTTTGATTTAATAAATCAACAAGACCCCAACCTAAGGGATCGTTCATAAATAATTTCACATAATCTATCTGCAAAAGCCCCCAAAACACTGGACATTTTGCAAATAGAATGAGAAGTAATTTATGAGCCGACCCTAAACCAGAATTTTCAATTACTATCGGGATGAAACCCGGTCAGTTATCAAAGGAAAACTTTGGATGATAAAGAATTAAAAAATGGAACCACACGGCGAAGATTTATCAAACTTCTGGCCGCTTTAGGCATCGGTGGGCAGTCGTTACTGGCATCGACGTGCACAACAACAGCAAAACCGAAGATAAAAGCAGATCAGCTCATGAAAAAGTGGCCTGCAATGACCTATCAAAAACTCGGTCGGACTCAGTTTGAATCCAGTCGTCTGGTGTTTGGTTGCGGGGCCGCACTCGCAGGAGGGAAGGCAGTCCGACTGCTCGATCATGCGTTTGACGCCGGAATTAATCATTATGATATTGGAACCAGTCGCTACTATCGAGGCGCGGAGCGTCACCTGGCACCCTTTCTCAAGCAACACCGGGATAAAATCCTGCTGGTTTCCAAAGCTCCGATTCATCTGCGCTTGGAACCTGAAGATAGCCTGACGGTTGAGGCGGCCCGATATGCTGCCGAAATGTGGCTGTTAATGATGGATGAAAGTTTAAAAGAGCTGGATGTTGATTATGTGGATGCTTATTACCTGATGGGGGTGAACAATCCAGCTGTGGTGCGCAGTGAAGAGATGTATAACGCCTTTCTTAAGGCAAAGAAAGACGGTAAAGTGCGGTTTTTCGGCCTCAGTACCCACCAGAACGCTCAAAAGGTACTGGAAGCGGCCATTGAGACAAACTGGTACGATCTGGCCATGATCGGCGTCACCCCGGCCGGTTGGTATGATTGGAATGAGAAGAATATTGTTGAGGGTTCTCCTCCGTTGCTGCAATTACAATCGCTGCTGGAGCGAGCCCGCCAAGCGGGAATCGGCCTTATCGGCATGAAAGCCGCTCGCTATCTTTCCGCCTTCTGGACGGGTGGAAAAGGGAATCCCAATGCCTTCGACCACTTTTACGATCAGAAACTTCTTGATTCGCCGCTCTCGTCTTTTCAGAAGACATATGCCTACGTCTTGCAGCACGGCTTGGATGTGGTGAACGCTGACATGCAGAATTTCAAACACCTTGAAGAAAACATCGTCGCGGCAACCACCTCTCAGCCGTATTTCAGTTAAGAGGGCAAGAGGGATAAGGCTTTGAGCGGGTCTATGGTGGCGATAGTGAGCGGGTGATTTTTTGATCAACAATCTTTGCCAGATTGATGATGCTGTCAATCGATTCAGGAGTTGAATCATATCCGGAAATCGTGATCTGGTACGGCCCCTGCCAGAAATTCAGGTAGTAGCTTTCCAAATTTGCATCCTGACCAAAAGACAGTTTTTTTGCTTCAGTCCCCACTTTTTCGCTGTTAACCTGTTTAGCAATGGCAGCTGAATTCATTTCGAACACATCAATGTTGATCGGTTTCTTCTGTTTGTCAAGCAGCGTAGCTGTTAATGCTTTTTTGAATCCTAAAGACAGATAAAGGGTCGCGCCCCCATTGATCAACATAAAAAGCTGACTCCCCTCTGCTTTTTGGACAGGGCCCTCCAATTGCCACTCTCGATGGTTGCTCGATGTGGGTAGAAAAGCCTCCAGATTAACCGCTGTTTTCGAATCCGCCAACAGGGAAGTAGACCCTAAAAAAACAGACAGAAGAATAAAACAAAAACGTTTAGTCATCTTGTCCTTAAATGAATATGTGGTAAAAAGGCCTGGGTTCAAATCAGGTTTTTTCATTCAGTTTTTGCTCAGCAAAAACCTAACCCGACATTGCTGAATTTCAGACCTTTATTTGGAAAAGCCAGGTGCTGAAGAGCTCTTTTCATCTTCACCTGCATCAAAACCCGGAGCAAAATTGCTGTCAAACCCGGGTGCAGGACTGTCCGATTTTTCTGAACCGGGATAAGTCGGGGGACTTTTTTCCTTCCTGGAAATTTTCAATCCGGCTTGTTCAGCGGTTACCTTGAAGGAGCCATGGGTCAGACGCAGGGCGTTCATAGGCGTGACGACGATGGCTGACTGGTTTTGAACGGGGCAGTGGTATTCACAATATCCACAGCCGCTGCATTTTTCCTCTTTGACCTTGGGGACTGTCACAGACAGGCCGCTTTCTTGCGTAAACTCAATCGCACCAAAAGGGCAAACTTCGTCGCAAACCATGCATTTCTTGTCATGTTCCCAGGCCAGGCATTTCTGACGATGGATCATCGCAGTGCCAGTTTTTGCCCAGACACGTTCCTCTTTGGAGATCACCCGGATCGACTCTGTTGGACAAACTTCTGCGCAACGGTGGCAATCAGGATTACAAAATCCTCTTCGAGGAGTGATTGCGGGACTGAACAGGCCCATCAATCCCGCATCAAACCAGATCGGCTGCAAGGTATTGGTAGGGCAGGCCACCATACACTCACCACATCGAACGCAGCGGGCCAAAAAATCCAACTCCGGCAGGGTTGCAGGGGGGCGAATTAACATGGGAGGTACAACCTGCCCTTGACCGGCTTTACCAACGGAAGAGTTCAGGCCGGTCAAGCTGACCATGGCCGTGCTCGTTCCTGCAACTCCGGCCACTATAAATTGTCGCCTCGTGGGAAGGGTCGAGATTATTCCATTCTGAACTGGAGCCGGTTCCCTGGAAAAGGTGATTGCAGATTCGGGACAAATTTTTTCGCAAGTCAGACAAACCACACAATCTTCAAAACAGGTCTGTAAAAAGTCGGCTTCATCGATAGCCCCCATGGAGCACGCCCGCACACATTTTCCACATTCATTACACTTGTCCGATACCACTCGGTGCACCAGGGGTTTTCTGGAAAACAGCGCAAAAAGGGCTCCCGCGGGACAGAGATACCGACACCAGAATCTCGGGGTTATTCTTGAGAGACTGAAGAGGCCCGTAAAAAAGAGTAAAACGAAAAACTGTGTCTGATAACGCAGGGATTTTATTTGAAAAAACAGAAGGGCATTGATATCCAGTTGCTCCCATAAAGGGAATAGTATCTGGTGAGCACCACCGGTTAAATAATTTACAGCCGGAAGAATCATCAGCCCATAAAACCGGGTGATCAATGAGAGCGGTGAAACAAGAAAAATATAGGAAACACCAAACAGTGAGGCCCCTGTCAGCGCGATTAAAACCAGGTATTTCAATGATCTCAGATAGCCAACATTTTTCCGTTTTTTGTAGGGCACCGCAAACACTTTATCTGCAACGTCCAGGGTAGTCCCCAGGGGACATATATGCCCACAGAAAAAACGTCCCAGAAAAATGGTCAGCAGGATTATCACCACCGCAGGGATCAACCCGCCGAGAAAATGACGACTGGAAATAGTTGTGATCAGGGCGATGGAGGGATCGAGCCTTAGGAAAAAATCGGCAGCAGGGGATAAGATCAGATCGCCGGAAGCGATAAACAGTAATCCCAGAAAAATGGTCAGGCAGAATGTCTGCACCCAGCGTCGAAAACCCATCAAATCGTCACTGTTTTAATGGTTAGATTATCAATATCCATCCGACCGAACTTGCGACGATGGGCTTCTCGAATATGCCCAACCTGTTTTGCTTTATATTTTCGACCGTACCAGGTGAAGGATTCAACCGCACAGGCATCTGCAGCAACCATATCACGTGAGGCAATGATGGTGTTTTCCCTGAGTACTTTTCCAGGACCATGCGGACCATTCGTGGAAAGGACCCTGCTGCCATCAATCACTGTCAGATCCGCCTTCAATACCGTACACAGATCAACTATCGTTTCATCAAGACCCTGCCGATGCATGATCCAGCGGTCCCAGATCAGCCCCATCATGCCTTTCATCGACAAGCTGACCCCGGTCGCCGAATGGGACTTTGCCACTGGTGCAGCAATTAACACATCTGCTTTCAGAACCTCTTTAATAAGCTGTGTCTGGTTTAAATTAACTGCCCGGGGTATCGGAACGTCCTGGTAGAGATTGGATTCATTAATCGTGTAGACCATGTTCGGATCAACAGACTTGCAGGCCTCCTCAATTCCAGAGCGCAGTAAACACATCTTAGGAGAGGCCAGGGTATGATCCAGAATGAACACTTTTGCTGCCTGTGCCTCTTTACACATCACAGCCAGCTCCCGGACCACCTCTGGGTGCGTATTGCTGGCCTGCTCCGGCGACCGATTGAAACTCATGTTAGGCTTGATCACGACGCGGTCACCGGGTTTGACAAATTTTTGAATTCCCCCCAGCAATTCAACTGCAGCCCGTGTTGCTGCTGCTGGAGCTCCTTTAACTTTCGCTATGTCAGGCTCGGTGGCTGCAATTCCAGGTTCCGGCAGAAACAAGCCTGAAGCACCCATGGAAAGTAATAAAGCGCCTTTGGCTTGTGTCTTTAAAAAATCCCGTCTATCCATCTCTTCCCTCAAAAATATTTTATTTTCATACAAACCAATATCTGTTTTTCTTTCTTAGGGATCGTTCAATAATAACATCACATAATCTATTTGCAAAAGTCCTAAAAACACTGGACATTTTGCAAACAGAATGTGAGTTATTTTTTGAGCCGACCCTTAGCCGGCCACTTCCCGGATGTTTATTTTCGTCAAATCAGAATTTCCCAACCCCCGCTGGACCGCCATCTTGATAATGGGAAGTTGGTTCCGGTCCAACCCTAAAGCGCTGACGCAATAGGCATCCACAGCCACCCGATCCGTACCGGCAACAACCAGATGCGGCTTTGCCAACTTGCCGGGCCCATAGGGCCCTTTTTCAGTGATAAACTCAGTCGTATCTACAATGCACAGATCCGGTCGGCGAATTGTGTTCAGATCCACAATGCATTGGGACAGATAACCGACATCCGGAAAGAAACTCAACCCCAGCTTTCCACCAAAATGCATCGACATGTTTGTTCGGGTGGAAGAGGTGCCCATCATGTTTTTCAGTGAACAGGTATACCCAATGCCCTCGTGCTGCTTGAGAATGGAAACATTAATAAACACGTCACAATCCAGCAATGTCCTGGTGATACTCGGTTCCCCCAGGGTAACTGCGTCCGAAATCATGTGATCTATAAAATTCTCCCAGCCCGGCTTCAAACTTTTGATCTCATCAGCATATTCCGTCGCCAGTTTACTTCGTTGCCAATACCCACTGTAACCCTCCTTAAGAAGATATATCTCTTTTGCCCCGGCTTCGTAACACATCTTGACAACCGCCAGGGAGATCTCCGGTTTAACATGGGCACCGTAGTTCTTGAAGGGCGAGTTCAGCAGCAGACCTACTTTGGAGCCTTTTGAGACAAAAGATTCCATGCCGCCCAGTTGCTGTACCGCTTTGAATGTATTCTGAAAAAAGTTACTGCCGTTAACCACTGACAGATCCACTTTTTCTGCCGCGATCAGGGATCCCGACGACGAAACGGGTAACCCGGGGAGAAATTCAGCCCCCATAAACGCAGCTGCCCCAAGCATGGCACTTTTTTTCACAAATGAACGGCGGCTTATATCGTCTTTCATGAATCTCCAGAGGTCTCTATTATTTTAATGAGTGTGACAAAGAACTCAATTGAACACAACTGATATGCGGAAATGTTATCTGTCTGGTAAACAATTACCATATCCAAGCCGATTTTGCTACAATTGGATGATCCGAATTCGTTTTTTCAGTCTCAAGCGGTGTTACGCATTGCATCGCTCCCAGTTCTATGACATGATGTAATTCTTTAGCTATCATACAATTCCAAACGGTTACGCCTGACAAGAGCTCTGAAAAAGTCAACCAAAAACATGATGCTACAAAAACAAGCGTGGCGGATACCTGTTAATCAATTTTCAAACACCGGAGAAAAACATGATTTTGTTAAATCCTAAGCTGCATAATCGCAAGTATAGAGACGAGAAAACCAGGGATTTGATGCAGAAAACGATCGATTTTCTGGAGAACAAGGGTTTAAAAAAAATAAAAGAGGACTGGCACGAAAAAAAGTGGAATTACGACTTTGTTGAGTTTATGAAAGAGAGCCAGGCCATGGCCACCCTCATGACCCCTGCCGGATATGGTGCTGAAGATTCAAGATGGGATACCTACCGCAACTCTGCATTTGCTGAAATCACCTGTTTTTATGGTATCACTTACTGGTACACCTTCCAGGTCTCCATGCTGGGGCTGGGTCCTCTGTTTTTAGGTAAGAATGAAGAGCTGAAACATAAGACAGCCCAGTTACTGGCCGACGGAAAAGTCTTTGCTTTCGGCCTCTCCGAAAAGGAGCACGGAGCGGATATCTACTCCACCGACATGCAGTTAGAACCCCAGGAAGATGGCACCTATAAAGGCAACGGCGATAAATACTATATCGGAAACGGTAACGAATCTGCGATCGTCTCCACATTTGGAAAGATGTCCGATACGGGCGACTATGTCTGGTTTGCGGTAGATTCTCAAAACGAAAACTTCAATTGTGTTAAAAACACTGTCAATGAACAGAACTATGTGGCGGAATATGAATTGAATGACTACCCCATCACCGATGCCGATATCATGTCCAGAGGCAGTGACGCCTGGGACGACATGCTCAATACGATCAATATCTGCAAATTCAACCTGGGATGGGGCTCCATCGGCATGTGTACCCATGCTTTTTATGAAGCCATCGATCATGCTGCCAACCGTAATGTCTACGGTCAATTCGTCACCGATTTCCCCCATGTCCGACGACTCTTCACCGATGCCTATTGCCGCCTGGTCGCCATGAAACTCTTCTCCGAGCGCGCCATTGACTACATGCGATCGGCCTCCGCCGATGACCGTCGGTATCTTCTATACAATCCCATGGTCAAGATGAAAGTCACCACCCAGGGTGAAGAGGTGGTCAATCATCTCTGGGATGTGATCGCAGCCAAGGGATTCGAAAAGGAGCCCTTTTTTGAGGTGGTCGCCCATGAGATCCGGATGCTCCCAAAACTGGAAGGCACCGTGCACGTGAATATGGCACTGGTGGTCAAGTTCATGAACAACTATTTTTTCAATCCCGGTCAATTCGAGCCCCTGCCAAAACGAGACGACACGGCAAATGATACCTTCCTGTTCGATCAGGGACCCACAAGAGGATTGGGGAAAGTTCAGTTTCATGACTATCGGATCGCCTATGACAGTGTAGATCTGCCCAACGTCGATACCTTTAAAAAGCAGATAGAGGCCTTCACCGATTTTCTGGCTAAAGCGACACCGGATGAAAAACAGTCCAAGGATATCGATTATCTGCTGGCCGTGGGTGATTGTTTCTGCCTGGTGGCATATGGCCAGTTGATTCTGGAAAACAAAACAATATTTGAAGTTTCAGACGCACTGATGGACGAGATCTTTGATTTTATGATCCGGGACTTTTCCAAATATGCCCTCACGATTTACTCCAAGCCCAGTAATTCAGATCTACAGCGAGAGCTTTCCATGAAGATCATCAAGGCGCCACTGGCAAATGCGGAACGGTTTGACAGTATCTGGCAAGAGCACGTCTATGCTCTGAAAGGGCAGTATAAAATGCGAGACGAATAGGGGCCTATACGCCAGGTCTCCCTTCCCAATTGGTTGTGAGACATAGTTATAAAGCCGACAGCGCTTGATCCTCTTCTAACGGAACTAATAACGGGTTGATACTGCAAACTGGTTGTAAATAGCGGTGTGGATGGTTTTTCTGCCAGTTTGCCTGGTGACTTGAACCGACATTTGGGATTCGCTGGCCGCCTTCATCACCGTCTTTTCCATCAGGTCTGCACTAACAACAAAACTCTGCATCAGAACCAGAGCCAGAAGAAACAGGACTGACATTAAAATATTTCTGGTTGAAACCTGTTTCAATAAAATGTTTTTCATTGCTCGATATCTCGTTTTTCGTATGGTGGTATTACCAGATTCGGAAATAGTTTTGTAAAAAGGTCTGTCTGATAGGTTATATATCGCAAACAACGTGCCAAAAGTATTTTTAGCTCTATATAGCTGATATTTTTGTTTATATTAACAATAGACCTTCCCTGGATAGAGTAAAACGGTGAAATATCATCACACTCATGGTTATATTTCACCATTCGACTTAGCCCTACCCGTCTCAGCCCCTGCCAAGGTTCATCAATCCCACAATACATAGCTCTCGACCAGTTTCGGCTCAAGTTGAGGCCCATCAAAAAAGCAGAATCGAGAAATTATTTCCAGCGAAATTGCGAAGCCAGGAAACAGCATTTCTCCGGCCTAAGGGTTGGCTCAAAAATTACTTAAGTGATTCCCATTTGTGTCAAGGAATCACGTTGCTGTGGCATTTTGTCTGCAAAATGTCCAGTCTTTATGGGACTTTTGCGGACAGATTAGGCCAAGTTATTTTTGTACGATCCCTAAGGGTTGGCTCAAAAATTACTTGGCATTTTGTCTGCAAAATGTCCAGTCTTTATGGGACTTTTGCGGACAGATTAGGCCAAGTTATTTTTGTACGATCCCTAATGCCTTTGAATATGGGTTATATTCCAGAGAAGGATCAGAAAAAACCAAGTGTTGATATTTAATCAGTTTTATGTTCGAATGGTGAAATAAAAACAGTTCGACTGTTTCAGCAGAAAAGTCATAGAAATCCCAGCGAATTTTTGGAGTTTGTCCATGGAACTTTCTGATTTGACCCCGCATCAACGTCAATTTTTACTTATTCTGGATGCGTTTTCTGAATCTCTGCCGGTTGAGATTGTCGCAGAGTTATCTGGCATTTCAGCAGGGGATTTGCACACCCTGGTTCGCAAGTTGATCAAGTCGGAATGGCTGATCGAATCAGGAGAAAGCCTGCTTGGACTTTCAAGTCAGATGCCTGACGTTTTCAGGGCAGAGCTGGAAAAAGCCAACACGCCGCAGCGACTTTCGGAGCTGCTGGAACAAATAAAGAAAGATGACACAATAGATCTCCTGCCCCCCACTGCTTACCAGCACTTACTGGTGCGGTGTCGCCAGAACGAAGAAGCCGCGGAATTGGCCTATCAGGCAGCAATGACCAGTATCGGAAAAGCCCGTTTTGACGAGGCCCTGAAGCACATGAGAAGCTGTCTGTCGCGCCTGGACGAACCCTCTGACAATACGAAAAACGTCAGTCTTTATATTTTCGCAACGATCAGGCTTTTGGGTCTGATTCAACCCCGGCGGAAAGCCTTGGATTTGCTTGAGGATCAACTCATCAGAGCCTGCCGGATGGCAGATCAGATGGGTGATCGACGAAACCAGGCATTTTTAAGTCTCTATCAAGGATTCATGCTTCAAGATCGCAATCAGGTTAGAGAGGCACTTGACTATTTAAATTCGGGTCTGGCAGTGGTTAAAACTCTGGGTGATGAGGAGATCACAGCGCGAGCAGCTGAGTTTTATGGATATACTTACTTATGCCGCGGACTGTTTCGCGAATCCTCCGCCTGGTTCGAACGGGCACGGTCCCACGAACTCACACTTGAGCTGAAACAGTTCCGGTTCTACCTTCATTTTCCGATCTACTTTGCACAGGCCGCGGCCTTTAACGGTCAGTTCTACCGTGCGGCGGGGGTGCTGGATGCCATGCTGCAGACCTCTACCAGTATCGGAAACCCTGATCTTGCCAGATTGTGCCGAGCTAATCTGGGTAGTGTCCTGCTGATGATGGGTAACCATAGTGAAGCATACACCTATCTCGAAAACTGTCTGGAAGAGTCATTGCAGGAAGAGGATCTCACAGCCATGGTTTATTCCCGCAGAGCATTGGCCTGGTATTATTTCCAGGAGGGGGACATCCACAGATCATTTTCGTCACTGCGAGACTGCCTGGTGGGTGCTGAAGAGATCGGATCCCCACAGTCGTTTTTCGCTTTTCCCTGGATTCTCGAGCTTCTGTTCGAGTTTCACAAAGCGGAATACAAATCCATGGATGAAGAGATATTTAAACGGGAAATGGCCTACGCAGAAAAAGGGATCAATATCATGATGCAGGGCATCGCCTGTCGAATTCGCGCCAAGCTGGCCGAGCTTGAAGGGAAGAATTCCGGCATCGTGAGATCGCTGCTGGATAAGAGCATGTCTATCCTGATTCAGTCTGACAATCCTATCGAACTTGCCAAAACCCGGGCAGAGATGGCCCGGGTCTCTCTCAATGACGGGGATACAGCCCGAGCCAGGGACGAGGCACTGCAGGCATGGATGGCTTTCGGCTACGATGGTTTTTCAAAAGAACTAAAGCCCCTGATTCGCAGCATGAATTTACTGCCTTCTGTGGGCGATTTCCGCAAGGATTGGCTGACGAAATATATTGAACTGATGAGCAACCTGATGCCTCGCAGTAATGAGAAGGAGATGATGTCAAGCCTGATCGCTTCAACCAGCCAGTTTTTCGAATCAGAGCGAGGGGGATTGTTTCAATTTGAAAGCGCTCGCCAGTTCCCAACATTGATGAAGGGATTTAACCTGGCAGCCGCAGACACTGAAAAAAAAGGCTTCCTACCCCAGCTGAAGCTGATGAAGAAAGCCAGCATCAGCCACCGTCCGGTTGTAGACACGGTGCTCGTTGATGATACGGGAGGGCTGAGCCGGGAGAGTCATGTCCTCTGTCTCCCATTTCGCACCCGGAAGTTAAGGCAGGGCGTGTTGTATTATGACAATACCTGGTCGGAAGGGGTCTACAAGACACTGGATCCGGCAGTACTGACGAAGCTGACAAATCACCTGGGCTCTTACATTGACAGTATCCGTGATTTCAGCAGCCGCATGAAAGAGATTTCGCGGCAGGCCATTGTACAGACAATCAAAGTGGACTCCGAGGAGCAGGAAATTGTGACACGACACCCGTTGATGAAAGAGCTTCTTAATCGCGCCAGACAGGTCGCGCCCTCCGAAGCACCTGTTTTAATCGAAGGTGAGACGGGTGTGGGAAAGGAGCTACTGGCCCGCTTCGTCCATAACAACAGCCTGCGGCAAGCCATGCCCTTTATCGCGGTTAACTTTGCCAGCATTCCGGAAAATCTGCTTGAGAGTGAGTTGTTTGGCCATGAAAAGGGCGCTTTCACCGGAGCAGTCAGCCGTAAACCGGGCTTGATCGAGCTGGCTGATAAGGGGACACTTTTCATCGATGAGGTCGGTGATATTCCGAAATCAATCCAGGTCAAACTCCTGCGCGCCCTTCAGGAAAAAACCTTTATGCGAGTCGGTGGTGTTCGGGAATACAGTTCCGATTTTCGGATCATCACCGCCACCAACCGGGAAATGACCCGGGAAGTGGCAGAGGGGAATTTTCGAGAGGATCTCTATTACCGGATCAACATCGTCACCCTGCAGCTCGTGCCGCTCAGAAAAAGAGGTCATGATATCACCGACCTGGCAGAGCACTTTCTCAAATGGTATGCCCGTTCATACAATCGCGAGGTCCCCAGGTTTTCAGAAAAGGACCGTCTGCAATTGTTGTCCTATCGTTGGCCGGGAAATGTCAGGGAATTGAAAAACGTGATCGAACAGGCAGTCCTTCTCTCAACCGAAGAACACCTTGACCTCTCTATACCGACTGCCCCAACCAGGTCTGAGTTACAGGCATCCAGTGAGATTTCCTTTCCAGATGATCTGACGCTGGAGGAGATTCAAAGACTCTACATCGATCACATCTTGAAAAAGACGGGTGGAAAAATGAGCGGTGCCGGTAGCGCCAGTAGTATTCTAGGGCTGAACCGTTCAACTCTCTATTCTCGAATGCGTAAAATGGGGATGAATAGGGTTGGATTCTGATCACTCCAGACATTCTTTGTTCAATATCAATTTTTTGCCTCACTGGTTCAAAATATCATTGACAGGTAGGGGATCCATCACCATAATTATAATATATTCGTACATACGAAAAATATTTTTAGTTAAATGGGAATGTTGGGCTTGGACAAATGGAACACTGATTGTCATCAGAATATCATTTCACCGCAAAAATCGGTTGCTTGATAACGTAGCAGAGCTCAACTATTTTCAGTAACCATCTCCTGGTCGCTTCTGTGAAAAAGGACGATTCAGGGAAAGGTGATCATCATAAAAATCCTGGAGAGAAGAGTGACAGTAATTAATTTAAGGCAGATGAAGGTGAACCAGACCGGACAGATTGTGGCCATCAAGGTAACCGGAGAGCTGGGACGCCGTCTTCGCGATATGGGACTGACCAAAGGAGCAGAAATCAGAATTCAGGGAAGGGCTCCCCTTTATGACCCGGTTGCACTCAGAATCAGAGGATTTACATTAAGCTTAAGAAACAGTGAAGCCGATTATATTGATGTGGAGGTAGCAGATTAATGGGAAAACCACTGAAAGGAGGATCAATCGCGCTGGCGGGGAATCCCAATGCAGGAAAAACAACGTTGTTCAACTCGTTGACTGGCGCCAGACAACATGTCGGGAACTATCCCGGCGTGACTGTCGAAAAAAAGGAGGGGTATATCGATGTAAATGGTACAGAACTCCATATTGTCGATCTACCTGGGACCTATTCTTTGACTGCCTACTCGGAAGATGAAGTCGTTGCCCGGGATTTTCTGGCTGAATCAAAACCGGGTGCGGTCATCAACATTGTCGATGCCGCCAACCTTGAACGTAATCTCTATTTGACCGTACAACTACTTGAGTTGGGGATTCCAGTCTGTATCGCACTCAATATGATTGATACTGCTGACTCCATGGGGATCACCATCGATTCCAGAAAACTGTCTACTTTAATGCAGGTACCGGTGGTACCCATGATCGCCCGTACCGGTAAAGGTAAAAAAGAGATTGTGGCAGAGGCCTATCGCTTGGAAAAAGAGCTCGACGGTCGCAGAGATTTCCATATTTCCTATGGGGAGGATCTCGACCATGTTCTTATAGAGATGGAGTCACTCATCAAAGAGAACAATTTCATGACCGATCTCTACCCCGGTCGCTGGGTTGGGATAAAATATCTTGAGAATGACGAACAGATTCTGTCCAAAGGGGACGAACTGAATGGGGATATCTCAAATAAACTCATCGCCATGGTTGAAAAGGTCAGCCGCCATCTGGAATCAACCCTGGACACCTATCCGGAGGCATTGATTGCTGAC
>Ga0233431_1003523_pt1 | contig 18631 bp, 13 predicted proteins | sample SI_118_April2016_FD_179867 | JGI IMG/M metagenome (GOLD analysis project Ga0233431, IMG submission 179867) | Seawater microbial communities from Saanich Inlet, British Columbia, Canada - SI_118_April2016_200_MG | ecosystem: Environmental > Aquatic > Marine > Inlet | place: Canada: British... | reverse complement strand
TTCATTGTTTACCCGCTGAATCATGGCGAAGTAAGCGTTTGTTTCACCGAATGCGGCACAAAAATGCTGTCCAGCTTTTTCAATCCCGCGTCAATGGTTTCCTGCCCGTTTTTCAGCGTAAACAAGCCGTGCCCCGGAAACAGGCCCTCGACTCCGAGCCCGCTCAGTTTCGGCAATCCCTCGTGATACCCCTCGAGGCTCGACATGGGATAGTTCAAAAGGCCGAGAATTCCGCCCTCATAGACAACGTCGCCGCTGAAACAACATTTTCGGCCGTCCAGATCCATGATATAACACAGCGAATCATGCGAGTGCCCGATAACATTGACCGCTTTGATATCAACCCCCGCAACCGAAAACTCCTCGCCGTCCCCGATTCCGTGGGCGACAGGGCAATGGATATACACGTAATCCTGTGCGTACATGCCGTGCTTTTTGGCGTATATCACGCCGAGTTCCTCATCGGTGCCCTCTTCGAGAAGGTGCTTTCCGGTATTATCGCTGATACGGACATCGCAGCCCAGCGCATCCCTGAGCGCGTTTGCGCCGCGGGCGTGATCGGTGTGATGGTGCGTGATCAGGATATCGCCGACATCCTGCGGATCCAATCCCTCGGCTTCGATATTGCCGATGAGCGTTTCGGTGTCATAACCGTTCCCGGCGTCGATAAGGATCAATCCGGATGCCCCCTTGATAAGATAGACAACACAGTCGTAACCCCCGGTCAATCCGTACTGGGTTCCCCCGACAATATATATGGATGGCGTTATTCGCATGGTTCTCTCCTTTCGGGTCAATAATGTATTCATTTAAGGTATAGATTTTTGACGTCGAGAACAAACAGTTTATTTTGTATCGGGCTCCATAATCAGTTGCATATTAAAATTAACAAAATATATTATTCATTAGGCTTTATTCGGATGAGGGATATCACTATTGGATGACATCAATGAACACTGATATTACAAGAGCTGAGTATACATCACACATCAATTGCGTTTTTGATTATATTGAAAGAAATATCGATACCGATCTTTCATTGGAAAAACTTGCGTCTGTAGCGAATTTCTCCCCGTTTCACTTTCATCGTATTTTTAAGGCGATGACCGGTGAAACGCTGAGCCGTTTCATTCAGAGGGTACGTGCCGAAAAAGCCGCAGTGCAGCTCCTTGGCAATCCGAAGAAATCGATAACCGAAATCGCTCTCGATTGTGGATTTTCAGGATCGGCAGCGTTTGCCCGTGTATTCAAAGAGGCATTCGGTTTGAGCGCGAGCGAGTGGCGCAAGATTCGCAAAGAAGAGAGCAATGAGGATCAAACAGACAGCAAACACGGGAAAGCATCCGGTCTATCTTCCATGTATTTTGACTCCAACACCAACCTTTTAACATGGAGGATTACCATGAACAACAAACAGGCCGATGTACAGGTTAAAGATTTCGCACCGATGACAGTGGCATATGTTCGTCATGTCGGACCCTACAAGGGGGATTCCAAACTCTTTGAACGCCTTTTCGGAACGATCATGAAATGGGCGGCTCCGCGGGGAATACTCGGGAGTCCAGATATGAAAAGCATCACGGTCTACCATGATGACCCTGATGTTACCGAAGCGGACAAACTGAGACTGAGTGTGTGCGTTACGGTACCGGAGGACACTCAGACCGATGGCGAAATCGGGAAAATGACAGTTGCTGGCGGTTCGTATGCAGTGGGACGATTTGAATTACTGTCACATGAATATGAAGACGCATGGAAAATGATGTATGGAGGATGGATGCCGGAAAGCGGGTATCAGCCTGACGATAACCCGCCGTTCGAACTCTACCTGAATGATCCGGACAAACATCCCGAAGGGCGGTGTATTGTTGAAATTTGCATCCCGGTAAAACCGCTCTGACAAAAAAACGATAGTCGGCACTTCACAATGAGCCGTTCTAAAGGAGAACTCAATGGATTTGAAACTGAAAGACAAGATCGTGCTCATTACCGGTGGAACGAACGGCCTCGGCCTTCGTACCGCCGGTGCATTTGCCGACGAGGGCTGCCATATCAGCGCCTGCTCGCTCGACAGCGGCGAGGTCATCGCGAAAACCGAGGAAGATCTCCGCGCAAAAGGTGTCAACGCCTCAATAATCCGCGCCGATGTCTGCAATCCCGAAGAAGCAGAAAATCTTGTCGCCGAAACGGTCCGCACCCACGGCGGAATCGATATTCTCATTAACAACGTCGGCAAACGCTACGGCGAGGGCATTTTCAAAGCCACCGACGAGGACTGGCAGAAAACATTCGATAACATCCTCTTTCAGTCCATGCGGATGATCCGTCTCACAGCGCCCCACATGCGGGAACGCGGCGGCGGCTCGATTGTAAATATCGCGTCCGTGTCGGGATGGCTCCCACAGCTAGCGGTCGGCGGACAGTACAGCGCCGCGAAATCATCGCTGATATTTCTTGCCGAACATCTCGCCCTCGAACTCGCCAGCGACAATATCCGGGTCAACACGCTCTCTCCCGGCTCCATGATCAGTCCGGACGGCGTCTGGGAAAAGTGGCGGCAGAAAAATCCCGAATCGTTCGAGGAATACCAGCGCGAGGGATTCCCCATGGGACGGCTCGGCACTCCCGAAGAGGTCGCCGACGTAGTCGTGTTCATCGCCTCCCCGCGAGCAAACTGGGTAAACGGCAGACACATCCCCGTGGACGGCCTTCAGCAGCCGGTCCCGCCCCGCGAATACAAACATTGGGGGACGCGCTAATATAAAAGAAATAAAGCAGTAAACAAATACTTTGTTTATGTTCTTCATTTCTTTGTTTGCCCAAAGAAACGAAGCAAAGAAAAGGCAGGGGGCAGCGCCCCCGGGCATTTGTCTGCTAGAGATGTGCCGATTGCCCGCAGTAAAATCGTAAAACCGATTTTAAGCTGATTTGCCGGGATCACCTTTGGAGAAAAAAGGACTAACTCACCCCCTGCCCCCCTCTCTACAAGCAGAGAGAGGGAAAAGCAAAAACATCGCCCACATTGGGATTTAGGGGGCTTTGAGTTAGGGAAAACTGAAAAAAATCAACGCAGAGTTTGTAAAATAACAGGAGGACGTAATGAAGATAATTCCCATGACAAATGACATACTCCTGTATAAGTGCATTCACAGCGGACCGCTCGACTGTTCGTCTATCGAATCGGGGGACATTTCCGACGGCACCGTCCCGAAAGAGCAGCTCGAACGGAACAGGAAATTTCTTACGCGGCTGATCGAGGCATACGGTTCATGCGCTATGCTTGCGATCGAGGGTAATTCCGTTGTGGGCCATGTCCGTTTTTATCCGAAATTTATTACCGACCGTTATGAATTCTGCTGTCATGTCAGCGAATACTGCATCACAGACGAAATGGCCGCGATGGACCTCCCCCCCCTTGAAACTCTCGACGACCGCACCCTCAGAATCAATTGTTTTCTCATCGACAAAACCTACCGCGGACAGGGATTGAGCAGCGACCTTATCACCGCGATCGTGGATTGGGCGTGCGAGAACGGCTGGAAAACGGTAAGTGCGCTTGCGACCCACGACAATTACTGGATGTCCCGGCAGATGTGCCTTCCCAAACTGAATACCTATCATAAGCTCGGATTCGAAACCAAAGAGCTCATCGTCATTCCCGAGGCGGAGGAGCATCTGAAAAATATCGAAGCTGGCAAACTCGGCGCCGATTTAAAGAGAGAATTCAAAATGGTGTGCCAGGATAGCGATTGTGAAAAACTGTCGCGTCTGTATGAGGTTGAAAAAGATGTTGGGTAGAGGTGTAAATCCTCCTCCCGATTGATCCCTATAAAACAGCGTAGAACCGCTTCGCGGTTTTACAGCGGGCAATCTGCACAATACCCCCTGCCTGTAGTGCATACTACAAAAAAATCCTCCTCCGTTATTTAAACAGAGAAGGATTTCTTTTTTATACAAGGGATAATGCTTTTTCGTTCGTGCAGTTACTTAATTTCCACGCCGTTCGTTTTCTCGAGCGCCTGCACGATACCGCCGTGATCATCGTTGCCTTTACCGTCATCGACAAGATCGCCGATCATGCCCTGGACAATGTTTGTCACCGGAAGTTCGAGGCCCATAGTTGTTGCGGCTTCGAGGGCGTTGCGGAGGTCTTTTTGGTGAAGGTTAATTTTGAATCCGGGTTTGAAATTACGGTCGAGTACCAGCGGAACTTTAGCGTTGAGGACGTTCGATCCTGCGAGTCCGCCTTTGATTGCTTCGTAGACTCTCATCTGGTCCACGCCCGCTTTGGTTGCGAGAAGGAATGCCTCGCCCATTGCTTCGATGTGGATACCGACGAGGATCTGGTTGACCAGTTTGCAGGTTTGTCCGGCGCCGGTGTCTCCCACGAGAACCGCGCTTTTACCGACAACGTCGAAGATGGGTTTAACGTCGTTGAACAGGTCTTCCGGACCGCCGACCATGATCGCGAGCTGACCGGCGATTGCTCCCGGTTCGCCGCCTGATACGGGAGCGTCGAGGGCACGGGCGCCTTTTTCCGCGAGACTGGCCGCGATCTTTTTGGAGACTGTGGGAGAGATGCTGCTCATATCGATGAGCGCGGTGTCAGATCCTGCGTTTTCGAGGACTCCGTTTGCACCGAGCACGACTTCGTCAACCTGCGGGCCGTCCGGCAGCATTGTGATGATCTTGCTGACTTTCGAGGCGACATCGGCAGGGGATGATGCAGCTTCCGCGCCCATTTCAGTAAGTTCGTTCACTGCGGAAGTGTTGATATCGAGAACGACAAGGCTGTATCCGGCGTTGACAAGATTCTTCGCCATCGGTTTGCCCATGATTCCAAGTCCGATAAATCCGATTTTTTCACTCATGCTATTTCTCCTTTATTGGTTTAAGTTGGATAATATCACTCAATATAATAAATTTTTTTCCGCGAGGCTACAATCAAGTAACAGTCCTTAGACAAATGATCGAATTGCCGTCTCCTTTCTTTGTGTGCCCAAAGAAAGGAGCAAAGAAATGCAGGGTCGGCGACCCAGGCGCTAGTCTGAAAGGTCATAATCATTATGTACTGTGACAAAATCACCGATTATACGCCCCCTTGGTGATCCCGGCAACTTAGCGCAGAGCGGGCAGACAGCAATAATCTATCAGACTTAAACGGGACGAAGTCCCTTCCCCCTCTCTGCTTGTAGAGAGGGGGTCAGGGGGTGAGTTGTCTTTTTCCTTTGTGCCTTGCCGTTTCACAGCCATCGTCCGACACGTTCCCCCTCTGCGGTTGCCTCGAGGATATTTCCAACGCCGACACAGTCGCCGATAACGTGCACCTCCTCCGCTTTCATTGACAGCTCCGGGATAATGCCTGTTTTCGGTCGGACTTTCATCGCCGGGCCGGAGCTTTCGACAATCTCACCGTGCGGTTTGATCCCGACAGCATAGACCACAAGATCGGCATCGAGCCCCCAGCTTTTGCCGCTCGGAAGAAGCACCTCGGCGCCGGAATCTGTGATGGCGGTGACCTGTGTGCCGGTGGAGATCTCGATGTTTCTGTCCTCGAGCAGAAGTATCATGTGGTTGAGCGTGATCTTCTGTGTCTGCGCCATGATATGCGGAAGCGACTCGATGATCGTCACCTCGGCGCCGTGATCGGCAAGGTAGCACGCCGTTTCGCAACCGACTTCGCCGCCGCCGATAACAACCGCTTTACGGGCGGGGTATTTCGATATATCTTCGAGGACGTCGATCGCCGATACTGCATGAGGCTTGCCGATCCCCGGAATTTTTGGCACGATCGTCTCGCCGCCGACAGCGATCACAAGCACGTCCGGAGCCTCGGACTCTGCAAGTTCGGGCGTGACCTCGGTCGACAGTTTGAGATTGACCGTGCTTTCGCGCAGTTCGGTTTCATACCACTCGAGGGCAAACCGGAGTTCCTCTTTGAATAACGGGGCGCTTCCGGGCGCGACCATTCCGCCGATACGGGCGTTTTTTTCGTAGAGGGTGACATCATGGCCGCGTTTCGAGGCTGTGAGCGCACACCTTATTCCCGCGGGTCCGGCGCCGACGACCATGACCTTTTTCGGCTGATCGGACGGTGTCAGATGCTGTTCGGCCTCATGGGAGAGGTACGGATTCATGGAGCATTTCAGCGGTTCGCTGAGCCAGAGCTGATAATAGCAGACGTTGCACCGTATGCACGGCGTGATGTTTGCCGTTTTGCCGAAGCGGGCTTTCCGTGCCCAGTGAGCGTCCGCAAGCACGGTCCGTCCGAGTGCGGCCATATCGCATTTCCCCTCGAAAATGAATTCCTCCGCCTCGGAGGGCACAGTTATTCCTCCGGTCGCCATCACCACCGAATCGGGGCAGCGCTCTTTAACTTTTTCCGCGAGCGGCATAAGCGTGTTGCGGTTGATATACATATGCGGAACCGAGGAATATCTGCTTTTTATCATGAGCGATGTCGATGTCGCGCTCACATGCAGATAGGCCGGATCGAGTGCGGCAAGATATTCTGCGATATCGATTCCGAGCGGAATGTCGATGCCGCCGGGAAGCTCCTCATACGCGCTGAATTTGATCCCTGCGGGGAATCCCGGATGCTCACGGGCGATACCGCGCAGGATGTCTGCCGGGAATTTCATCCGTCCCTCGAACGAGCCTCCGTATTTGTCGGTTCTTCTGTTCGTCGAGGGCGACATGAACGCCCCCACAAGATACGTGTGGCCGCCGTGTACCTCGACACCGTCATAGCCTGCTTCGCGGGCATATCCCGCGGCGGCGATAAAGTCCTGCACAAGCCCGTCAACCTCACCGGTTGTGAGTTCTCGTGGACGGACCGGGTATGCCGGATTATATATCGCGGACGGCGCATCTTTGCCAACTTTGCCGCCGTTGAGTGTGAGCTGACAGAATATCTTGGTATCGTATTCGTGAATCCGGTCGACCAGTTTTTTGTGTGCCGGGATAAAACTTTCGTTGAAAATGCCCACTTTGGGGATTCCTGCGAGGACACCGTTTACCCGGACAGCGCCGGTGATTATAAGACCGGTTTCTCCGATGGCGCGTTCCTCGTAATAGCGGATGGTTCGCGCTGGCCAGGTCTCGTCGACACTCAAAAGCCCGTTGTTTATGGGTGCCATGACAGTGCGATTGGCGGCCTCAACTGTTCCGAGCATTATGGGACTGAAAAGATTCGGATAGTTCATTGTCGTTCCTTGAAGGTTACATGCGATTTATGGTAACGGTTTCATAGACTCTTTTTGAGATAGTGTTTTCCTGCGGTTTTCATAAGATAAAAATACAGAACACCAGACAGTATCTGCGTGCTGACCGGAGTGATCAGTACATACGTCGTTCTGAAAATGTATGAGTATGTCAGTCCGACGGTCCACACCGCAAGCGCGACCGGATTAATACCGTGCAGATACCAGTATTTCCCGCCCGGTTTCCCAAGCTCTGCGGCATCAAGTTTGTTGGTTCCTTTGCCGCGGAGAAAGAAATAATCGGCGACAATGATACCGTTAACCGGCCCGAGTGTCCCCGCGAGAATACTCACGAACGCCTTAAATCCCGGAACGCTGTAAATCCCGAGAACGGTAGTGACCGTGCCGGCTATTACGACGATCGCCGTCGATACCGCCCGAGGAATACCGTTCGGCATCCGTTTCCCGCCCGTTGTCAGCGTGGAGAGCGCGATGCCGCCCCAATAGGGATTCAGACAGTTTGTCGACCATGCTGAAAACACCACGATGAGCAGCCCGGTCAGTCCGAGGCCGAGCTTGTCGACAATGTTTGCCGGATCGGGATTTCCAACAATGACCGCGCCCATCATACCAATTACGAACATCACCGTCCCCACAAACCATGTCGCGGTCATAAAGCTCGAAAAAGCGGTCGCCCGGGATTTGGAATAGCGCGAGGAATCCGCCGCGGCAAGCACCATCGCGAGAACACCGCCCGAAAGAAGCGTAATCGCCTCGAAAAATCCCATCGTGCGCACAACCGGACGGCTGAGCTCGAACGCGACATCGTAATGCGTGAACATCTTATAAATCATCCAGGGAATGAGCAGAAGAAGCATCGGCGACACAAATTTCTGGAACATCATCACCGCTTTATAGCCGTAGATCGAGGCGATCCCCATGAGAATTCCCCAGAAAACGTACTGGATCTCGTCCGATACCGGGAGGGTGCCGTATAATTTTTCTATAATATGGTTCAGCGCAGAAACCGTGATGCCGAGCTGAATACCAAACCATCCGATGGTGGCGACAATAAGCGGGATCGAGGGAATTATCCGCCCTCGCACGCCGAAAGACGCCCGCGAGATCATTGTGCCGGGAAGTCCCTCGGAGGCGCCCATGACTGCGCCGATAGCGATGTATGTCCAGAATATCTGGGAGATGGCAAGCGCGATGACCGCATACCAGAATCCGGTCTGAGTGACTGCGCCGCCCTGCCAGAGTCGGGCAACCGAGATGGAAAATCCTGTCCAGAGCATGAACATCGCCCAAAATCCGGTCGTGCGCTCGGAAACAGGGATGCGCTCAACGCTGCGTTTTTCGATCATTGAGGCCAATTTTTCTCTCCCGCGGTATAAGTATCGGAGTGTCGTATTTTACGTTAGATTACAGTATTATACATTGGAGGGTGCGGGTGCAAGATTTTTTTTAAATTAATACGGAGGATGAATTTCTATTCCGCTTTCTTTTTCCTCTCCCTCCTCACTCTCTCTTCCGCATACATGCGAGGGAGTTCCAAAATGCCTCGTTATCGCCTAATGTCAGCACATCGTTAATAATGAACCCTCTCCTCATAGGAGAGGGAATGAAAGGGTGAGGTATCTTCTTTTAACCGCCCTATTCCCCACCCGTTTCCATGAGATAGAAGTTCAGGGAGAAGAAGTTCAGGCCGCCGTCGTCGATACTCGCCACAACCGGTGCGGTTTCGTCAATGGGACGCTTAGAGGCGAAGATATAGCTGGTAAAACCATTCGCGGCGAGGGTTTTCACAAGCTCGCCGTATTGTTTCGGGGAGCTTACATAGAACATGGCTTTTGACCGGAATTCAGTGAAAAGCGCCTGCGGAGCCCACCACACATTCGTTACCACGATCTTTTCCGGATGACGCTGAAGCTCGGTGTTGAGACGGCCGGAAAAATCCTTTTTTGTTTTGAGCAGATGAACCGAATATATCTGCGCGGCAAGGCTTATCACGATCACCATTGCGATAACGAGCGAATGGGGCGTGATAAGCTGCCTCGCTTTTCGGAACCAGAGGGAGAGATTCAACACCGCAAGCACGGTGATCATCGGATACAGCACGAGCAGGAACCGGTTGCCCCAGTGAATTCCTGTCGATCCCATCACCGGAGCGGCAAGAATATAAACGCCCGCATACGCCAGCACCGCAGTCCGCAACCATCCTGCAGCGGCGGGATTTACTCCCGATTTACCGTGATCCTTGAGCCGCATGAACGCGAGGATCAGGAACGGCGACGCGGTAAACAGGCTGTTGGTACGGAGCATCCAGACGATCGGGCTGTCCGAGATAAAATAACCTCCGAGGACAATAAGTGAGCTGATCACACCGAGCAATCCGAACGCAGGAACTGCTAGATTGAACGCGCTGCCGGACAATTTGGGATTAAGAACCGATGCGATTATAAACGGCGCGGTAATAAAAAGCGATACGATCACGATGGGATTTGCCGCGGCGATAAGATTATAAAATACCTGCGGCCGTGAGAAAATGTGCCCGGAGATCCCCTCGGCGGATAACAGATGGCTTCCGAGATGAAATCCGAATGGCTGACCGATGGCTTTCAGCTGAAACACCCACAGGGGGACGGATACTGCGATCATTGTGAGCGCTGCGGTCAACGTATATTTCATCCGCCCGTCTTTTCTATAAAGCATGGTGACGCCCACGAGAACGATACAGAATAGATAGAGCTCGTCACGAAACCAGATACTCAGCGCGGAAAGGATGCTTCCCGTTATGAGATGTTTTCCCGAGGCGCTTTCGAGAAACCGCATGAAAAAATATGCGCCCCAGATACAAAGGCAGACCGCGACGGTGTGTTCCCAGAACACGACACTGTAAAACCAGACCGGCGTGCAGAGTCCGCAGGCGACGACTGCAAAATGAACGGCGCGGCCGGAAAGTCCGAGGAGCCGTGATATTTTCGCCAGCCCGGCAAGCATAATGATTGACGCGATCAGCGGAAAAAGATACAATCCCCCATACGATAATATTCCGAACGGTATGGATGAAACCGCCGCAAAAACCGGGGAAAATACCGAATAAAGTTTGCCGTCCTCAACAACTGAAAACGGGCTCGGCACCGGATTATATTGAAAGTCGGGATCGATACGCTGTCCGGGCCAGCGGAGAGAATAATCGGAGTATCCGCTTTCGGTGATTGACTCCATCTGAATGAATTTATTGGCGTTATCAGTGATCCAGAATCCGGGTGTGTCAATAACTGCGATCGTGAGAATATACACTGCAGCAACACATGCGATAGATAGAAATGCCGATTTTGCGGGATGCAGTGCGTCTGAAAGTGATCTCATTGTGCCGTTCCGTTTGTTTGCATGTAAACAATAAATTGTCCGGTGACTTCTGCTGCCGGGGTTTTTACAAGTATACGGAATGCTCGCATACCGTTCAACAGAAATATCCCCGGTTCAGCAAAAATGTTCTGGCATTTCCGCGCAAAAATCCGTTTACTTATTGAAACAGAATTTTAATCCGGAGTGCACACATGACAAAAAAAGAAAAATTACACCTGCTGATAAAAAACGGCCCGCAGGACGGTCCTGTTCCGTTTCATCCGATCCTCATGCATTTTGCCGCGAGATTCGCCGGCGCAATGTATATGGAATTCGCGTCGAGCCATAAGATCCTTGTCGAGTCGAACATGAAATGCCTTGAATATTTCGATCATGATTTTGTTACCCTGATGTCCGATCCGTACGGCGAAACGTCCGCGTTCGGTGCAAAAATCGATTTCCCACTCGATTCTGTTCCGAGATGCCGCGAACCTCTCGTTAAAACCATCGAGGATGTCAATGATCTCAAAAATCCCGATGTGCATAAAGAGCTCCGGACACGCGAAAGAATTTTAGGGGCGAGGTATTATCAAAAAATCCTCGGAGACTCCGTGCCGATAGTCGGATGGGTCGAGGGACCGCTTGCAGAGGCATGCGACCTTGCCGGAGTAAATGATATTCTGCTGAAAATTGCGCTCGAACCCGATTTTGTTACGCGGCTCATGGATAAATGCATGATCACCGCAAAGGATTTCGCGAAAGCGCAGATCGAGTCCGGATGCGATGTGATCGGCGTGGGCGACGCCATCTGTTCGCAGATTTCCGCCGATATGTACCGTTCGATGGTCCTTCCGCTGCACCGCGAGCTGTTCGAGTTCATACATTCCTGCGGCGCGGCGGTGAAACTCCACATTTGCGGCGACATTACCCATCTTCTGCCCGATGTCGCGAGTGCCGGCATGGATATTCTCGATATCGACTGGATGGTTGATTTTGATGACGCGTACAGTGCTGTCGGCGATTCAGCGGTCGTGTGCGGAAACCTCGATCCGGTGACAGTGATCCAGGATCTGTCGGCAGGCGAGATCGCCCAAAAAGCCTCGGAGCTCGTTAACCGTTACCGCGACAGAAAATTCATCCTGTCCGGCGGGTGTGAGATCACGGTGAATACGCCTCACCAGAATCTGGAGAGGCTGCACCCCAGGCGCTAGTCTGAGAGATATTTGCAGACTGACCGCTACACGCTGATTTGCCGGGATCACCTATAAGTGTCCCGAAATGTTGTAAAGAAAAAGCCTCCGAAGTTTCGGGGGCTTTTTTTTGTTTGAACAGCATAATAGAGAAGAATACCTCCAGTAATAAAGCATTAGTGCAAAAAAGTGCTTGACAAAACCAGAGAAACGATTATAATACCACAAGACACGTGATATAGCTACAGGTACAGTAGATTTGTGATATCTATAGTACTTGTCATTTAAAAAAGTTTAAAAGAGGGGGGTGATCGAAATGGTTTGACAATATAGCGATTTGCGCCTAACTTTCGTGAAAGGATTATTTGTGAGCGAAAAGTTGGGGATGGTATTAACCGGAGGGATTTGTAATGTCGAAAGTTTTTTCTTTAATCTGCTATATATTGATTGCGTTTTTTTTATCAGGCTGCTTACTTGGCGATGATTCAAAAGAGTCAGAAGACAATGGTTCATATAGCCTTATCTCAAACAAAATTCAAATTGACAGTTTTCCCGAAGGTGGAGGATTGTTTATCCTTTCAATGGAACCAAGCGAGGATTTTGAGGGTGAAATTCATCTTTCAATTGAAGCTGATCAAAAGCTAAACGCAATACTGTATGAGAAATCACTCTCCATTACAAAATATGTCTCGGAAGTTGAATTCTATCCCGATTCAACAATAGCATTCGGCACATTTCCGATTAATATTATTTCGCGGCACGGCGGTATCAAAGAAAGCCTTATGCTTTCTGTTGAAATTCATGATCCGATTTATCCTAATGGGCCGTCAACTCCTTATCCGCCTCAAAAGTTTGTCGCATGGTTGAATGAGGGATACCCTGGAATGGGCATTTCTCCTGGTATAAAATGGATATATTATAGAAATGAACCCATAATTACAATGCCTGGAAGTAGTCTGGAGCAAACATGGCTAAATCAATCATGGGAAATGACCGTCTATACCAAAGGCCCGTATCCATACAAAAGTTGGTATTTACTTAGAAAAAGAGGTGAAGTATTGCCTGTTTTTGCAGCAAAAAGAGAAAATTTAAATTATAACGCTCATTACGAAATTGATGTAGCGGAATATAAAAAGTAGTTTTATACAAGGAGTTATAATAATGAAAAAATATTTATTCCAAGTATTATTAATAACGTTAATATTATCGATCCCTTATATTGTATCGGCGAATATAGCAGATGATTTAAAGGATAAAGGAAAAGCATATTATACAAGGGAAGAAATAAAGTCTATGTGCGGTGCATATCGTCTTACTCAAAGTGAATTTGTGAAATTGAAAGCTCAGCAGGATAGTATGTACGCAGAATATAAAAAATCTAAAAAGGGAGGAGTGCATAAAATAGCATCTATTCCTGACTGGAAAAGTCTAATGAGTCCCGTTGAAGTTCAGGGATGTGGTAATTGCTGGGCTCATGCGTCAACCGGGTTAGTTGAAGGATTACTTCATTCTTATCATGGATCAAATATTGGCATTGATTTAAGTGAAATGGACATAGTAAACAATAACACTAGTGGTGGTGATTGTGATGGAGGCCTTTTGTCATATGCTTTGTACTATATGAAAAATTCAAGAGTATTGACCGAATCCGATGACGATTTCCCCAATTATGACAACACATATTACAGTGTTACCGATTATTCAACGTTGAATACTGGCATCAGCGCCATAAAAACAGCGTTAAATAGTAGCCCTGTTGCGGCAAGTTTTGAACTTTATGAGGATTTTAGTGATTTTTGCAACACTTATCCAGATAGTGTATATAGATATGATGGAGTGAGTGATGAAATTGATCCCCATGCCATAGTTATCGTCGATTATAATGATGATGATGACTATTGGGTATGTAAAAATAGCTGGGGTACAGCCTGGGGAGATGATGGATATTTCAAAATAGGATATGGAGAATGTTTGATCGAATATAGAATAACGAAAAAAGCAATTGTAAGCAGTGATAATTGTTTCGCAAAAATAACGCCAGGATTGATTGACACTCTTGATGATGCATTGGATTATGACTGGGCAACAGGCGAATGGGCATATATTAATTCAAACTATAGTCTTCCCAGCAGTACAACCGTTACATCAGATGGTAGTATTGAAGTAATATCAGGAGCAACATTTACGGTCGGTAGTAATTCCACAATTGAAATGGCGAATGGTAAAGATATTGAAATTGAAAATGGTGGAACATTGTCACTTTCAGGTGATGCCACACTTACAAAAAAATCAGGTGGTTCCAATTGGGGTAAACTAGATATTAACTCAACAGGCACACTTTCTGTTGGAGGATGCCTTACAGTTGATTACGCTGAAACAGTATACATCTTTGGAAATAATATTACTTTCCCAACAACTAAAGGGTACATTAAAAATTGCACTATGGGAGGTATGTATGTTTGGGGCGGAACTCCGACAATTCGTTATTTAAGCTTTGAAGATAACAGCGGTCACGGGATATTGACGAGCGGGGGCAGTACCGATCCCACCGTTGATCATGTTACAATTTCAGATTCAGCTGTTGCGATAAAGATCAGTGGTTCAGGTGATATGGAATTGACAAACAGTTTAATCGAAGCAAATTCAACTCATGATTCTATAACACTATATGCAAGTACAGGAGGAATTGATCTCGATTATAATTCTAATGATATTGCTCATGGATTGAACCGCTATGCAATAAATAATTATTCAGGAACAAGTCTCTATGCAAGGTCAAATGACTGGGGAGCAAGTCCTGACGAAGACGATCTTTTTGCTTATCCAGCCAATGTTACGTGGAGTCAAACAACAGTTACTGGAGCAGGAGCGGGGAAAATTGCAGTAGGACAACTTGCAGAAAATACTCTCAAGAAGGCTCGTGATAGAGAGGAACTTGGCAACTGGAGCGGAGCCTTGGAAACGTATTATGCCGTAATTGAAAGCGATGAGAACTTGATATCGAGAAGAATGTCGATAAAAAATATTCTCCGTTTGAACCAAAAGCATGATATAGGCTATGATGGAATTCGTGAGGTAATCTCAAATGAACTCAAGACCGCAGATTCATGGTATAAAGCCTCGCTTGATTTTCTTATGTGTGAAACGTATCTGTCCGAGGGTAATGTCGATGAGGCAATATCCGCGTTTGAAGATAATGCAAGCAAATACAGCGGCACCTCGATGGAAGTTGAAAGTCTTGTCCGTCTTGCGATAATTCATGCGGATTATAAACGCGACAAAGAGAAGGCTTTGGGGATTGCCAACAGGGCCGCGGCAATTAACCCCGGGCAGGAAGTGCTCCTTGCTGCGTTTGTTTCTGCTGATGCGGATTACGATCCTTCGCTGCACAATGACAAGTTCGAAGGCATTACCGAAGATTTTGGCGATTCATCTGATCCGAAAGAGAAACCTGCGGCAGACGCAGCCACGGACTTCTTCTCGCCGAGCCCCAATCCGTTCAATCCGGCGACAACACTGTCATATTCGCTGGCGAATCCGGGCCATGTGAGTCTGCATGTTTATAACTCGACAGGCCAGAAAGTCGCCACGCTTGTCGACACCTACATGAGCGCGGGCGAACATTCTGTTAAGTTTGACGGCAGAGGAATGTCTTCGGGTATGTATTTCTACCGGTTCGAGGCCGGGGAAATTGAAAAGACCGGCAGAATGACATTGATTAAATGATAATCTCTGACAAATTGTAACAGAAAGAGGCGGAATAATATCCGCCTCTTTTTTTGTAACGGAGTCATATTTAGTATTATGAAGAAAGAATCTTTCTTATCTCCGCAGCTTTTTCCGCAGAGATACCGCCCCGGTCAACAGTAATCTTCAGCGCGACAGCGGCAAGTTCCCGAAATATTGTCCGGTAATTTTCGTCGAGGCCCTCAAGCGCCCCCCAATGCTTTTTCAGCACGTTGGTGTCGCCCCGTGAGACCGGCCCCGTGAGAGAATCGGCGGTTCCGATGGCGGCGATGTTGTTTGCGGTTGCGGAAAACAGCGGGTGAAGCATCATCCCGGCTTTGTCTTTCGGAATTCCTGCGGCGGCCATGATTTCCTCGGCAACATGCATAAGCGAGACAGTGTAGTTGGACGCCGCGGTCATGGCGAGATGCGACAGTATCCGGTGGGCGGGATTGAGCCGTATCGACACCGCTCCGAGGTCGGCAGCCGCACGTTCCCCGACTGCGCATGCTGTGTCGTCGCCCTCCATATCGAAACAGATATTTTTGAACACTGTGCCCGGTTTGGACGACATTGTGAACGTCTGCGCCGGATGAAACGCCATGACAGACGCTCCCGCTTTTTTGGCTTCCGCGAGCACGTCCGAGCCGAGCGCTCCGCTTAAATGGGCGGCCACGGCATTTTCTGTGATGATCCCTGCGCGGACAGCTCCGGCGGCGGTGTTTTGTATTTCATCGTCCGGCACCGCAAGGATCAGAAAGCCTGCTTTTTCGGGGAAACCGTCGAATCCGGCGCCGTATTTGCCGATCCCGACTTTGTGTGCGAGCGCCCGTGCATCCTCGAGCTTGTTCGAGCCGATCCAGGAAATCCGGTATCCCGCGCGTGAAAGCGCGCGCGAAAGCATGGTTCCGGCCCGCCCGGCGCCGAGGATCTGGACATGTGGTTTTCGTGAAGTCATTTCAGCATTACCGATTGAATGTACGTTGAGATTCGGTCAAGGATCCTGCGTGTTTTTCCGGTGCGGTATGGCAGAATGATCTTGTACTTTCCGCCTTTGAAATTTATGTGAAGAAAGTGTTTGCGGGAAAGAAGGTTCCCGGTGTCGGACATAATGCAGCTGTCGATATGCTGCAGTTCCGAGCTCACAATCATATCGTCAAACGACAGAACGAACCGTTTGTCGGTCAGCACAATGCTGCAGGACGTTTTCGGCCCCTCGCCCGAGTATATCATCGGGATCACGGACGGTCCCGGTGTCAGGAAATTGCCTTTCGGGAGAATGATGATAACCGATTCGTCCTCTCCCAGCTCGATATTGTTTGCCTGAAGCCATAATCCGTAGCCGCCCTCGAGAATATCGAGGGTTTTCAGCTCCTCACGCAGATCCCCGGCGGCCCGTCTTCTCTCCACATCGATATTGGTATTGCACACCGGGCATTCATTCGTAAACGTTTCGGAAAGCGTCAGGCATTTCGGGCATTTCGTATAAAGAGGCGCGCCGCATTTTTCACAGGTCATGCTCTCTTTGTCGTTTGCCTCGGCGCATTTCGGGCATGCGACGGAATCAACCGAAGAGCCGGATGAACCAATTGACTTTTTCGGTTTTTTCATAGATACGGATGGTGTGATAACAGGCGCGGTCTCTCCAGCGTCTGTGTCGGCAAACATATCGATCTGCTGCGATTTGAGATACGCGTAATAATGGAATCCGTCGCCGGAGGACTCCATATCGCGGCAGGCTGTCGAAACCTCGACAAATCCGATGCGCTTGATCCCTTTCGCGAATCCGACGATCAAACAGAGATCAGCGACCGCACAGATCACACGCGGACATCCCTCGGAATAGTTGTAGATGCCGTCGAACGATTCCTCTTTGAAAATATCCTCGGACGCGCCGACCTGTTTCAGACGATGTTTTATCAGCGCTTTGGTGTCGTTGTAATTGAGATTTTTGAGAAAATACCGAACAGGGAGACGCTGCCAGAATTCGGGCATTTCGCGAAGAATACTGTCGAGCGGTTTTTGGCCCGAAAAGATAAATGTCAGAAGAAATGAATCCGACACACAGAAATTCAGAAGTATCCGCAGCTCGTCGAGCAGATCGCGCCGCTCTCTGAGCATCTGTCCCTCGTCGACGATTACGATCACTTTGATATTTTCGTTATAGAAACTGAACAGGCGGTCGCGGAGGGAATTCAGCGCGCGGATCTTCTCGGTGGTCTGAAGGTCCGTGCCGAGCTGATTTCCGATCTCGCCGATCATTTCGATTGGCGACAATGTGGGGTGATCGATAAAGACTACTTTGACCCGGCCCGCGTAATATTCATCTAGGTCCATTTTCAGTTTCGCAAGGATCGAGGTTTTACCGTTGCCGGCGTTATCGGAAACAAGAAGCGCCCCGCCTTTATGAGATAAGATCGCGTATTTCAGCCTCATAAGGCATTCCGAATGCTGCGTGGAAAGATACAGCATCTCCGGATCGGGAGTCAGAGAGAACGGCGGCTTTGTCATTCCCCAGAATTTCAGATAATCTTCGGTCAAATTTTCCTCAGTGTTGAATTTTCAAATCTTTCCTTTGTGCCTTCTGCCTTTGTGTCTTTTCTTTCAAGCCCCCTAAAATCCCCCGGAGGGGGACTTTACTATACGGCAACTATATATATCTTTCCCCCTCTTTGGTTCTAGAGAGGGGGTCAGGGGGTGAGTTGTTCTTGTGCGGGCAATTTTCAAACCTCTCACAGAATAATGCCCGAGACGCAGTCTCCACCTCTTTTCTTATAGAGAGGGGGCCGGAGGGTGAGTTAACTTATCCTTTTTACAATTCCGAAATATACCCTGCAAGTGTTTCCGCAATGTCTTTTTTCGATGTTTTTCGGGTTAAAACAGTATTCTCTTTTCCCACAAAAACCGCTTCGTGGCGATCCTCGTACACGTTATCTAGATCGTTAGCTACCACAATATCGAGCAGATATTTTTCCATAAGAGCGCCGGCACGTTCCACAAGCAGTTCCTCGGTAATTCCGCTTTCGAGTTTGAACCCTGCGAAAAAAGCGTCGGGAAGCAGATACCGCAGTATCCCGATAACTTTCGGCGTTTTGACAAGCCTGACCTCCCATACATCATCGCCGGATTTCTTTTTTTCGAGTATTTTCGATTCGGGCG
>Ga0233431_1003522_pt1 | contig 18632 bp, 18 predicted proteins | sample SI_118_April2016_FD_179867 | JGI IMG/M metagenome (GOLD analysis project Ga0233431, IMG submission 179867) | Seawater microbial communities from Saanich Inlet, British Columbia, Canada - SI_118_April2016_200_MG | ecosystem: Environmental > Aquatic > Marine > Inlet | place: Canada: British... | reverse complement strand
AAATAGAAAAAAGAAAAGAAAAAAAGACTTAATTACAAGTCTTTAGCCATAACAGTTTTTCTGCCGTTAGCGTCTGCTCTTTCGCAAGCAACTTTTACAAGCCAGTTTGCAACGTTATTTAGAGCTTCTGCAAGATCTCCAGCTACATTTGCGCCTTTGATTGAATCTTTAACTGCAGCTTTAACAACTAGGTTTTCAGCAGCTTTACCAGCACCGAAGAAATGTGCAACATCTTTTGCCATTACAGTTCTTCTACCGTTTCCATCTGCTCTTTTAACAGCGTCATCAATTAAGGACTTTACTTTGTCACTAAGTGCTTCTGCGAAGTCTCCTGCAACATTATGGCCTTTTGCTACGTCTTTTATTTTTGCTTTTACAACTAAACTCATGGTATAACCACCTCATATCTTCTATAACGCATGAATATTACGCGTATGGCCTGTTTAACCATTTGCTACTATATAAACCTTTCTATAATTTAGGTGTTTCAAGCGCTAAAATGCCAGAATTCGTTACTTGTGGGTAAACCATAATTTGTAGTGGTCTTGATCAGAAGAATCTAATCTTACAAAGCCGAAACGTTCAAATTGGCAAACTTCACCGTCTTGGAGCTTCTCGATTTCTCTTTCTACAATTCCTTTAACGGTTTTGTTGTTGTACATTAATACTTCCGCTTCATGATAGTTTTCTTCTTCAGGTATCCAATGTATTAGCTTCTTTCCTGAGAATTTGTCGTGTTCACAAGATGTGTAGATGAACTCTTCTCCTTGTTTCTTGAAGTTTAAGCAGTCTCTTAATCTTACTTCTTCGCCATCTTGTATGCAGTCATAGTCTTCTTTAGCTATGAAATATGAATCTTTACAATTGAATGTTCTACCGCCTTTCTTATTATCTGGATGTAGATCCATTTCTACTGTTTTATTTGGCGCGTCTTGTATTGTTATCTTAACAGGATCTGCAACAAAGAAGTATCTGTTAGCGTTAGGATCAATAATTTCTTTGTTAAATGCGTGAATTGTTTTAAAGAACTCATCAATATGTACTGATTTATCGTTTCTTGTTACGCCAACTTCTATGCAGTATCTTAATAGTGCGTTGGGTTGTATTCCTCTGCGTTTTAATGCGGGTAAGAACGGAATTCTAATGTCATCCCAACCAGAATATGTGCCATCTTCAATTAACGGTTTAGTTTTTGAACATGATACTGGAAATCCTTCGAAATTTATTCTTCCAACTGAGATTGCAATTGGAGTTTTGTGATTAAGATAAGAGTGAATAATGGCTTGTCTTTTTGCATTGTCTGCGTGATCTTTACCTCTTAGTGTGTGTGTGACGCCAGATTCTGCATCGTCGATCGCAACTGAGAAGTTCATTAATGGCCAAACTCTAAACTTTTTACCTTGTTTTGGATGTTCTGATTCGTTGATTCTTAATGCAGGGAAGTCTCTCATTGCGGGATTCTTATCTTTGATGTCTGTTTTAATTCTAAAAACTGCATCTCCTTCTGCGTATCCCTCAAACATTTTTCTCCAACGTTTTGATTGTTCTTCTATTGAAAGCTCTCTGCAAGGGCACGGCTCGCATTTTTGTACTAATGATCTGAAATCTTCTGAGTCGCATTCACAAATGTATGCGTGTCCTTCTTCTATTAACTTTAAAGCGTAATCGTAGTATAGTTGTAATCGTTCAGATTGAATCATGAACTCTGTTACACTGTTGTTTGTTAGCCAACCGCCATCTTCTTTGATTAAGTTGTATGATGGTTCGTAAATGTTTTCAGGATTAGTATCTGATACTCTTAGAATTAATTTTCCGTTGTATTTCTTTGCATAAAGATAGTTTAAGCCAAATACGTAAGAGTGTCCAATGTGCATTGGACCTGAAGGGGAAGGTTCAAAACGCATTACTACTTTGCCATCTTCTGCGTTTTCTAAATCTTTAAGATCAGTCTTCTTTTCTGTAGGTTTCTTTTCTAGTAGCTCTGGTGCAATTCTTTTTAGTTCTTCAATTTGTTGTTCTACAGTTAGTTTGTTTACTTCGTTTACAATATCTAAAATATCCTGTTTGATTTCTTTTAGTTTATCTTTAAACTCTGGGTTCTCTCCAACAACTTTGCCAATGATTTTTCCAGGGTTGGCTTTACCGTTGAACCTTGAAGCGTTTTCTAATGCGAATTTCCGTACAATATCTTTGTAAACCATGCTGATTTCTGTTATAGAGTTCTTATATAAATTTTTGTAACTTTTCTTGTTCTATATTGTTTTGGGGCCTTTCTATTGCTTTTCTGGCTTTTTAGAGGCTAAAGAGCTCGTTTCTCACAGAAAAGTTTATAAATAGCGTTTCTTGAATGTTTAGTAAAGGTTACAACCGTTATGGGGGTATTATCATGGCAACGAGAAAAGTTGGAGTAGTTCCAAAGGCTCCGGTGGCTAGAATTATTCTAGATGCGGGCGCTAAACGAGTAAGTGCGGATGCAGTAGATGCAATGGTTGATGTAATTCAAGAGTTTGCAGAGAATATTGCAACAAAGGCATCAAGAATTGCTAAACATTCTGGACGGAAAACTGTTCAAGAAGGGGATGTTAAGTTAGCATCTAAGAATTAGTTTTCTTTTTTTATCTTCTTGGTTATGGTGCTGTGTATAGATATTTCACCATTTCCGGTGTGGGTCTTTTTTCTTTTGCTTTTTCGTAGAATTTGATTATTGCATCATATATTCTTGGACTAACGTTTCTTATTAAGTTCTTGTATGTTCTAGGTATTTCTAATTCTTTTTCTAAATTTCTTTCCGTGGGCCTAAAGTCTAAAAATCTTAATGTGTCAATTGATCTATCTGTAGGTCTGTCGATGACTTCATGTCCAAATCTTGGATCAATTAATGCATCTTTTTCAAAACAGAATGCGTGTATTGCTGTCTCTGGAAAACCCATCAATATTCCATATGTCATATGGTCTCCTGGAGATTGTAGTGGTTTTTCGTCAACTGCTTTTACCAATAGTGGTTGCTGTCCTATGTATAATGCTCTTTCTTCAATTGAGAGTGGTGCAAGATCTGGGTACGCTTTACTTGTTACGCTTTTATGATCATTTGTTTGTGTACCTGCCTCAATTCTAATTCCAATAGAATCTACGACTTCTGCAATGCTTTCAAAGAAACCAGCCGGTATTTCAAATCTTCCATTTCGGTACTGGTCTTTATTGCATCTTCTAACTTTTACTATGTAGTTTGGTTTTATTCCTGCTGCAATCAGGATTAGTCCTTTTTTATCACCGATGTCTAGGTCGAGCTTTTCTATTCTTCTAACTTTTTCTCCTAGATCCATTTTATCTGTAGATTATCCATATTTAGCCGTCTTTACACTATATAAATGTTTCTCTTTTTGTTACTATCGAGGGACTATGCGTCTTCGAGAGAATTCGTGTGTTTAAGCGCCTGTCTGGGCGATTTTTGCTAAGTCTTCATCATCGTTTGCAGGTTCAAGTAGTGCATCAATAGAATCTGTGTTTGTTGTAACTACTCCGTTTCTGATGTCTCGCCAAAGTTTGAATCCTGCGGGAATGGTTGCAACACTCAAGTATGCTATGTACATTGCGGCAACATCGTTTACTCCATTTGACATCAACGCAAAGTGTGTTCCTACTTTTAGTGGTGCATCTATAACAACTGCAAGAGAGTTTGATCTTGTTAAACTCTTAAGATGTTCTCCAACATTGTCTTTTCTTCTTTGAAATAATTTGTATGCAACAACATTGCCTCCCATGAAGCCAACAGTTTTTGCTCCATATGCTGAGATTGCAATTGCTTCAGGGCTTACTCCAAATTTGTTTGCAAAGTAAGTTGTTACAGTTGCAAGAGCATAACCTGTTCCTACGGCAACTAAAAGACTTCCTGCGTATTTTGCATTATCTTTGGTTACGTACTTCTTTATGGTTTTCAACATTAGATGTATTAGTTCTTGGATGTTTATTATAAAGTTAATGCGATGTTAGAGGTAGATTTATAAATCGTTTAAGTGATTTAGAAACTTATGGGCTGGTGGCGAAACCCGGAACAAAATCTAGTGATTCTGTGGGGATTATCGCACCCCGTTGGCTATAATTTATACCAGAATCGGGGAGACTGCGGGTTCGAATCCCGCCCAGTCCATTTTATGCTTCTCGGTTTAGTTCTATTCCGTGTCTGTCTAGAATTGGTGCAACGCCCTCGTAATTATCTCTTAGTTGTTGTCTTGTTGTTTCGTATGCATGATCTGATGCGAGAGTTCTAGTGAACAGGTTTAGAGGATTCATCATGAAAAATTTGTAGTCTTCTTGGTCGGGTTCTACTAATATAACGTCTGCATAAAATTCAGGGTCAGATCTATATTGTTCAATGGCCATTCTTAGTCTGCTTCCAAGTAATACTCTGAATAATTGATAGCCGTATTGTATTACGCTGTTGTCCATTATTGCTTTTTGGGCACTTCCATTATTTCTTCTAATCTTTCTGTAGTCTATAGCTCTGAATGGATTAAAACAAACAACTAAATCCGCACCTCTCTCGTTTGCCAATCCGACATTTGCTGTTTTACTGATTGCACCATCAACGTATGAATGTGTACCTTCCGATGTTCTAAGTTGTACTGGTGTGTATACGATGGGTAATGCAGAAGATGCTTGTACTGCTTCTGATATTGTTGTGCCTCTTATTGCATCATGTCCGAAGGGTGCACTGTATCCTGTATCAAGATTAGTTGCGACTGCATAGAATTCTTTGCCTGTGGTAGAAAAAAGTTCTGCAAAATCATTAGGTTTTTCATTTCTTTTTAGATTTTCCCTAACATATCTTTCGATGCCCGAATTGCTGAACATTCCTAGAGGTATGTATCTTCTTGGAAAATTGAATTCTCTTCCTGCATCGCTTATTAATTCTTCAATTTTATCTACTTTTGGTTCATCGCTTTGTAGGATTTCGGTCCAACGTTTTGCGACTTTTGGATGTTTTCTTAAATGTCGGTATACCATACCCATTAAGTCTGATGGCATAAATAAGGGATTAACAAATTCCATGTTGAAACTTAAGTAGTCTCCCCATCCAAAGAATGATAGTCTATCTGATTTGGCACTGAAGCTTTTTCTAATTTCTTCAACAGGAGTTCCAACAGCCAGTGCGCTACCTACTATTGCTCCTGCGCTTAATCCTACGAATAACTCGAAATCTGAGACCGTTGTGTCTATGCAATCGTTTGCTGCATTTAGTGCCCCGATCATTTGGCCCGCGCCAGATGCTGCACCTCCTGCAAGGACCACTGCTCTTTTATCTCGACCTTCTTTAGAATATCTTGGTGACCGTCTCTTGTGCGAGTTGTCTATTACTGTAATGGTCATGCTTTTCAAATATAGATTGTGGGCAGACTATATAATATCTTTGTGTTGTAGAGTGAATCTTTAAATATGTCCTAATGTGACTTGTGTTGTAAGGTGGTTGATTTTGAATATAGAAGTTGAAGTTAAGGTTAAGATTTCTGATAAAGCTAAAGCAAAAGAGATTTTGCAAAAAGTTGGTTCTCATGTAAAGACTGTGAGGCAAGTTGATACTTATTTTGTTCCGAGTCATAGAGATTTTTTTGAAAAGCTTCCTGCGAAAGAGTTTTTTAGAATAAGGGTTCAGCCAGACAACTCTCAGATTGCGTATCATAAAGTATGTAGTCGAGGTGAGAAGTCTGAGCATTCTGAAGAATATGAAGTTAAGATTGATGAAGTTGAAAGAATGTTTAGTATTTTAGAACATTTGAACTTTAAGAAAAGTTGTGTGATAGATAAAACTAGAGAATACTACAACTGTGGTGAGTTCGAGGTTGTATTAGATGAGGTAGTAGGTCTGGGCACATTTATTGAAGTTGAGGTTATTAGTTCTACAAAGGAAGTTGCAATAACTAAAGATGATTGTTTGAAGTTTTTGGATGATAATAATATAGAATATGGTGAGACGTATGTTACTTCGTCTTATCCTGAGTTGATGATTGAACATGAAAGACAGATTTGATGAGTTTTATGAGATCTTGAAGATTGATAGACAGAATTCTGATTTCTCTAGGAAGAGAGATTTATTTGATTTACATGATCACTTAGTTGGTGAGGTTGAAGAGTTAAAACAAGCATTGGATAATGATGATGGTCATAATGTCATGGAAGAGTTAGGCGATGTTTTTTGGAATACTCTTATGATAATGATAATGGCTGAAGAAAAATATGGTTTTACTGGTAAGGATGTTATTGAAGATTCTTTGGCTAAGATTAGAAGACGAAAAGATCATATTTTTGATGAAAATAATGGTTTGAGTAGAGAAGAAGAGTTGGATAAGTGGAAGAAAATTAAAGTTAGAGAGAAAAATGGTGAGTTTGATGAGTAAGAGATTGTTTTTCATAACTGGTAATGCGAACAAGCTAAAGGAAGCTAAAGAAATATTGGTTGGCTATGATGTTGATAGTAAGAAAATAGATCTGCCTGAGTTGCAGGGAGAGCCTGAATATATTGCATCTGAGAAAGCAAAGCTTGCTGCGAAAATGTTAAATGAGCCAGTGTTTGTGGAAGATGTTTCTTTATGTTTTAATGCTTTGAATGGTTTACCAGGTCCATATATTAAGGATTTTCTAGCTAAGTTGGGAAGAGAGGGATTAGTTAAATTGTTGAGTGGCTATGAGGACAAGAGTGCTTACGCTGTTTGCATGGTGGGTTATTGTGAACCTGGTAAGGATCCTGTAGTGTTAAAAGGGAGAGTCGATGGTACTATTGTTTCAGTGAAAGGAGACAGTGATTTTGGGTGGGATCCAATATTTTTGCCGGATGGTTTTGAAAAAACGTTTGCAGAGATGAGTGCTGAGCAAAAGAATGAGATAAGTCATAGAAAAAAAGCTTTGTTGAAATTTAATGAATTCTTGGAGGGTTGTTGAAAATGACAGATAAATCTAAACGTCCGAAGGTCGGTGTTGGCGTAATGATAGTTAAAGATGGTAAAGTATTGTTGCAGAAAAGATGTTCTGAGCATGGTAAAGATACTTGGAGTTTTCCAGGTGGTCATTTGGAAGGTTTTGAAACTTGGGAAGAGTGTGCCATGAGAGAAACTGAAGAAGAAGTTGGTATAACTGTAAAGAACATTAAATTTGCAGGTGTAACAAATGATTTTCATACTTCTGAAGATAAACATTATGTTACAATATTTATGAGGTGTGAGTATGACTCTGGCGAGCCAAAAGTAAACTCTGAAACTGAGTTAACGGAAGTGCATTGGTTTTCTCCTGATGAGTTGCCAAGTCCGTTGTTCTTGCCTTTAGAGAATTATTTGAAGTTGGGTTATCGAATTGGTTGAGTTCTAGAAGCTCGATTTCCTAATTAACGCTTCTTTCTCTCTCTTCTGAGAAAGTCGCCCCTGTCTAATATATTTGTAACAACAACTAAGTCTTTTTTAGTTATGTCTCCTGTGATTTTTGCAAATCCTAAATTTTCATCACGTTTGTTTTGTACTAGAACAAGTCCTCTTTTCACATTGGCTTTAGTTATTGATTTGCCGAAGATATCTCTTCCGCAAAGAAACAGCCACTCTGCTTTATCATCAACGAATATTTTTCTATCACTTGTTTTAGATATGATTTCTAGTAATGCGACGCTTGGTTTGAATCTTTTATCTTTCTCTTTTCCTAGAAACAGTCCTTCTGCAAATAGGTTTTCTTCTATTTTTTCTGCAAGAGCTTCTATTTCTTTATTTACTAAGTAGTATGATCTGTGTATTTTTTTAATCGGCACAATCTCTGCATCTGTGAATTTTTTAATAAAATCAATTATCGGCTTCATCGTCTTTTATTTTAATTTTGGTGTTGAATAAGTGTTCTGCATCTTCTGTGATTGAGTTTTTTATGTTCTCTATGTCTTTTGCTTCAAGCTTTTTCTCAGTTGTTGCAGTTTTGTCTTCTAGTCTCTTGATTTTATCTCTAAGATGTTCTTTTCTATATTCGCATTCGTCAATATCCTTTCCAATTCTACTGTTTTTTAGAGTTCTTTCATTTTCTAGTTGTGTTTGTTTCAGCTGTTCTCTACGTGTTTTGTATGAGTATAATTGGTCTCTATTTACTTTTTCTATTGCTTCTAGAGCTTTCTCTTTCTTTTTATCTCTTACATCTATCTGTTCTGTGTTTATTGCATTGGATAGTTTGGTGAGGAATTGCATGATCTTTAGTTCTGAATCTTCTTCTAGAGCTGCCGTAGGGTTTGTAGCATATTTTTCTATGAGTGCATTTCCATCTATGGATACTCTTTCAAGTTTCTTCAATGGAGTTTCTAATGGTGAGAATATGTTGATGATTGCGTAATCATTCTGTTTTAGCTCGTTTAGAATATTATCTTTCTTGTTTTTTAATCTCTCGACATTTTTGAACTCTTCACTTTTTAGCAATTGTTCTAGCTCTTTATCGATTTTCTCAAGGCTTTTCTTTGCTTTATTTAGGTTTGTTTTGTCTCCTTCTAGTTCATCGCCTTGTTTGAATTGGGTTCTTATTTCTTTGTTTAGTTGAGTTATTTTATCTTCAACGTCCAGTATAGGTTTTAAGTTGCCATCAATTTGATCTTCAATTTCACTTATTACGTTAATTAGTGTGTTTATTTCTTTGGTGACTTTGGTTGCTTCGTTTTCAAAGAAGTGCATTAATACACTGTAGCTTCTTTTAGTGGATTCTCTTAAGTTCTTTAGTCCTAATTTGAAACTGTCACAGAAGTCTTTGCATGATTCATATGATAACTCTATGTTTGTGTTTAACGATTCGATGAATTGATTAGTTATTTTGATGTATGCGTCTTTGTTTCCTTGCATAATTTGAATTTCTTTTACTGGAATGTTTTTGTTCTTGAGTTCTTCTTTTTCTAAGTTGTCAAGTTTTTCTTTGGCATTTTTCTTTTTTACTTCAATTTCCTCAAGATGGCTTTTGATTTTCTGTTTAATTATTGTTATTTCATCTTTAGAAACAGTTTTGTACCATTCAGCAAGTTCAGATATGTCTAGATCAATGGTTTTTATCTCAACTTTTTCTTTTTTTTTGAATAAACCGCCTAGCCAACTCATGATGTTTTCTCTTCTGAATTTTTATATAAATTTAACCTTTTCAGCCTTTTAGGGAAGAATGTTTTAAATATTGAGTGGGTTATTTTGTTTATATGAAGAAACGCTATTCTAGAAAACCTAAGCAGCTAAAGGAGTTTGCCGTAGAGCAAGCTAATCAGTTGTTTGAGAACGCTGAGAATATTTATTCTGAAAATCGAGAATTGGCTAATGAATATGTTGGGATAGCCAGGAAACTTTGTATGAAGTACAAGGCGAAAATGCCCTCTGTCCTCAAGAGAAGATATTGTAAGCACTGTAAGTGTTATTTGCGTGTTGGCGACAATTGTAGAATTCGTCTTAATAAAGGAAAAGTAGTTTATCTTTGTCTTAACTGTAAACATTTTACTAGAATGAGATATAAGTAGAAATTGTCCCATTCTTGTGACGACATCTGTTGTTTTGTTTGCTATTCTTTGATAGTGAATTTCGAAACCTTTAAATACATTCTTGGGTTCTGATTGACTATCAACTGCATTAGGGGGATTGGGTGATGATGAAAGCTAATAACGTTTCTGTTAAAGATATCAATGAGGCTCTAAGGAATTCTTTTTCCGCCATTAGGAAAGATATGACTGAGCTAAAGAGAGTTCAAGGGTATCAGAGAGTTTCACATTCTGAATTAAAAACTGAACTTGCCAAGATGAGGGATGGTTTTGATAAAAGGTATGTTTCAGCTGATAAAATGAACCTTGTCAAGATAAGACTTGGCGAATTGAATGATAATTTCAAAAGAGTATGGCAGCTAGAGAAGAATGTAACTAAACTTAGTCAAGATTCTCTTAATTATTCTGATTTTGATAAAGAAGTCACTAAGATTCATTCTGGTTTGAACGATATGAGACAAAATCTTGAATTGTTCAAGAAAGATAAGGTTATGCGTCCAGAGATCGATGAGATGCATGATGAATTAACTAAACGGTACGATAATTTATTCGTTAATGTCGAGAAAGTTAGAGATGGCTTTGATAAAGACATGAAGGATGTAGAAGAAAGACGAAGAAAAGATGGTTTGGGTGTTACAAAGCAACTTAAACAACTTCAAAGAGACATGTCTAAGAGTGTTGATGCTAAACAAATTAACAGAAGCATTTCTGATCTTGATAATAAGATGTTATCCTTACGGGATGAGATTGGTAGAGTTTCTATCAGGGCTGAAGAGAATATTTCTCAATCTCAGATTGACACTTTGGTTAAAGATGTTAATAAAGAGTTTAATGAGCTTAAAGATAACTTGAAAGTAATCACTACTTCATTATCTGGAAGAGTAACTTCTAAGCAAGTTTCTAAGATGGTTGCAGATACTAATCTGGAACTTGAACAACTTAAGAAATATATGGCAAATATTGACAGTTTTATTTCTTCTACGAAGGTTAAGGATTCACATATTAAATCTTTAGGTAGGAAAATTGAGAAAGAAGCTGCTGAAGCGCGAAACTTTTATGCTTTAACTAAGAAAGAGGTTGCAGAAAGAGTTAGCGGGAAGCAAATGAGTGGCTTGCTTAAAGAAATTAATGGCGAGTTTAATCGTTTAAACAAGGAAGTTGGACGAATTCATGGCGAGCTTGACTTTAGAGTGAATGAAAATCAGATTAAAAACTTTGTTGGTGATCTGAATAAGGAATTTGATACTCTAAAAAGCCAAATTGACGATTATAGAAAAGATATCTTCAGAGCAAGAGAAGGTATGAAGGCAGATGTTGGGAAATATAAGAGGAAAATTGATTCTAAAGCTAATGCTGCATCAATAACTGCTAAGATTGAAGATATTAACAAATCTTTGAAGAAAGCATTTACCCAAATTGATGCTGCAGTCACCAGAAACCAAGCAGAAAAGTTGGTGGAAGATGTTAATAACGAGTTTGATGTTGTTAGAAAAGAGCTTAAGAAGATGGATAAATCTCTTAAGGATAAAGTTTCTAGAAGTAAAGTTGAAGATCTTCTAAGAGATATTAACGGCGAGTTTGTCAAAGTGCATGATGCTGTTGATGGCTTTAAGAAGTTGAAGAAAGATTTTGAAGGTTTCAAGAAGGGCAAAGTTAATTCGAAGGTTTTTGATGCTCAGCTTGATGGTGTTGATAAGAAATTCAAAATGGTTACCAAAGAATTGTCTAGAATGAAGGCTAACTTTGTGACTGAAGGAGAAGTTGAGGATTATTTTGATGAAATGTCTTCTAAAATCTCGAGTAACTTAAAGAAGGCGCCCAAAAAAAGACCTCAAACTGCTGATGAGATCTTAGCTAGCGTTTCTAAGAAAAGTCAAATGACTCGGACAACAAAAAAAACTAGTTCTAAAGTTTATGGTGTTGGTAACTTCTTGATAGTTGGTGCTTTTGTTCTTTTAGTAGCAAGCATAGTTTCATTTGTGTATGGAAACTATCCGGTTATGAATATTTTAGCAGTTGTAGCTATTGTAAGTTTCTTAGTAGGTATACTAATGAGAGTTTACGTAGTGTTCAAGAGGTATTAGTACCTCTCTTTGTTTCTTTTTCTCTTTTTATAATAAAGTATTTAAATAAGAAGAACTAGTTATATCCTAGGTTTGGAAAAAAGAGGGAGTTTTATGGCTAAAACCATAGGTATAATATCAATAAAAGGCGGAGTGGGAAAGACTACTACAGTATCTAACTTAGGTTCTGTGCTTGCTAACGATTTTGGTAAGAGAGTTCTTCTTGTAGATGCTAATTTTTCTGCACCTAATTTGGGTTTGCACTTAGGAATTGTTGAACCTGAGAAGTCTATGCATCATGTTTTGGCTGGAAAGGCTGATATTCGCTCTGCGATACACAAACATGATAATGGATTTGATGTTTTGCCTTCTTCTTTGATACCTAAAAAAATAGATCCGCTAAAGTTGAGAACTAAATTATCTGCTTTGAAGGATGATTATGATGTTGTATTGTTAGATTCTTCTCCGGCATTAAATGAAGAGATGTTGGCCACAATGATGGCTTCTGATGAGTTGCTTGTTGTGACAACTCCTGACTATCCTACACTTAGTTGTACTATGAATGCTACTAGAATAGCAAAGAAAAGAGGTACGCCTATTACTGGTTTAATACTTAATAAAGTTAGAAATAAAAACTATGAACTTGGTTTGGATCAAGTTGAGGCGGCAGTTGAACTTCCTGTTTTAGCTGTGTTGCCTGATGAAGTTAGGGTTCTTGAAGCTTTATCTAAGAGCATTCCTGCATCTGCACATATTCCTAGTGCTGATTTTGCTGTTGAGTACAAGAAATTAGCGGCTGCTTTGATAGGTGAAAATTTCACCGATGCGAGATTCAAATCTAAGATTAAAGGTGTGTTTACTAGAAATCTTAGTAAAGCAGATGTTAACAAAACACTTCTAAGAAACGAGAGAGTTGGGGAATAGATTTGCATTATCTTTAAATATAATTATTCTATTTGTAGTGTTTACGGGGTTGTGGTCTAGCTTGGCTATGATTCGCGGCTGGGGGCCGCGAGGTCGGGGGTTCGAATCCTCCCAACCCCATTTCTCAATTTGGTTAATCTTAAATATAACTTGCTGTGATGGCAGTCGCCATGATTTCCGCAATAATTGCATACTTGGTGCTTTTGAATCCATTTGCATTATTTTTGTACTTGGAACCCTTGATGTTAGACTTGTCTAATAGGCAGTTTAACATTGTTCTTGTGAAGGCCACTATTATTTCTTTTATGATAACTTTGATCTTTTTTTTGTTTGGAGATTATTTGTTTCAGAATATTTTGAAGATTGATATTGAGTCCATGAGAATACTTGGAGGGATTGTTCTCTTTTCTTTTGCTTATTTTAATATCGTTAAAGGCAGAAAAGGGTTTATACAAATGAAAGAAAATCTTACTGATTTAGCCTCCGAGATTGCATTGCCATTTATGATTGGTGCGGGTACTTTATCTTTAACTATTATGATGCGCCATCAGCTACCTTTTTGGATAGGTGTTCTGTCTCTTTTGATTATCTTTTCCTTTAATCATATTTTTGTTATGTTGCTTAAAGCTTTTAAGGATCAAATTAGTAAACGTAAGTTTAAGGTCGCCTATGATAAGAATATGCAAATCTTGTTGAGAATTAATGGTTTTATTGTGGGTGCTGTGGGTATTGATATGATTGTGACAGGTATTAAAGCAATCTTTTTTCCCTAGTCATCCTATTACTACTTTCTCTACTTCTTCTTCTGGCATGTTGGTTCTTATACCTTCTTTATCGAAATGTGTTCTAGAAGCTTGGTATCCTTTTGCTTTTATTAATTCGATAATTTGATCAAATTTCTTTTGTACTCCTGTTTTGTGTTTCTTGCAAAGCTTTGGGATGTTGTAGAATCCTATTGAGCTTATCTTTGATTCATCTTTGATTAGTTTTGTTAGTGTGCACGGATTTAGACTCATTATTTTTTCTGCCAGATCTTCATCCCATAATTGTCCTAACCACAACGGTCCTGCATCGTTAAACATTTTGTGTTGAGAAAGTATTTCGTCACAATGTTTTTTCCCTTTTTTACATTTAAGAAACACTCGCATGTAGTGTTCATCAGAATATGAGTATATGGGGGTGAGAGCTCGTTCGTATTGAACTGCGATTAATTGAATCTTTCTAATAAGTATTCTTAAGCCTGTTTCATGCATCATGTGATCTTTCTTTGGTTCTGCCCAGTATTTTCTTCTGCAAACTTTGGTGTATGTGCCGGAGAGTGGTGCAGTGTCTGTGGCAGTTACTGCTAGGATGCCATCTCTGCTTAGTTTTTTGCATGATGCATCTAAGAATGGGTTGGGTGATCCAAAGGGGTCAACATCAATGTAGTTGAATCCTGCATGTTTTAACATAAATAAACTGGCTTCTGTTTGATTAATTTCTATGTCTTCTTTTGTTATGTTGTTTAATTTGAAATTTTCATTAATTACTTTGATTGCTTCTTCATTGCAATCATTTATGCAGATTTGTTTGATGTTTTCTTTTTTTAACTCTTTGAAAAATCTTATAGCTCTTATTCCTGTGCCTGCAAGTGGAAGAGCAATGTCTAGATATTCCTTTTCTAATGCGTTTAGGAGTGCAATAGAGATGTCTCTGTTTGTTTTCATTACAGGATTGTAGAATACTGGTAGATCGCCCGAGATTTTCTCTTCTTTTGGTGCGAGGATTGTGGCTTCTCCTTCTTTTACCTTTTTGTATGTCATTATTTTCTCTTGAACTTCTTTTCAAGTTCGTCTGCAGTTATTTTGATGAATATAGGTCTGCCGTGAGGGCAAGTATAAGGTAATCGGCACTCTGTTAATTCTCTAATTAGCGTTTCCATTTCTTGAATACTTACTGTGTCTCCTGCTTTTATTGAAGCTCTACAAGCCATTCTGGTTATGATTTCTTCTTTGATTTCTTTTACTTTGTTTCTCTTTCCAGTTGTGGTTATGATGTCTTTTAACAGTTCTTTAGTTTGTATCCTTTTGAATATGACTGGAACCGACCTTACTAAAAAGGTGTTGTCTCCAAAGTGTTCAATTTCAAAGCCAAGTTCTTCTATGTCTCTTAAGCTAGCATTCAGGAATGTGGTTTCTTCTGGTGTAACTTCTATGATTTCTTTGTTTAGCAGAGATTGCTTTGCAGTTCTTCCTCGGATATGTTGTGCCATGAATTTTTCATATAATACTCGTTCTTCTACGACATGTTGATCAATTAACATCATACCATCATTTGTCTCTGCTACGAAAAACGTTTTATTTATTTGTCCCAATAGTTTCATTCTGGGGAATTTTCGGCTAGCTTCTATAACTTTAGCGGCTTTATGCTCTGTTTGTTTATCTTCTGAAAGTAATGTTTGTTTTGAAGGTTCGAACTGGTATTTTGTAGGTTTAACTAAGAAGTCCATGTCTTGTACTTGAGACATTTCTGAGAACTTCATTTGTGCTTCTTCTGTTTTGATATCTGAGTCTACAATTAGATTATTTTCTTCAAGAACTTGTTTAGCCGCTTCTAGTACGGAGTTGTAGATTTCATCTGTTTGTTCGAATTTGATTATGCTTTTGTTAGGGTGGACGTTGACATCAATCTGTTCCGGGTCAATATCGATGTTTAGTATACATACAGGGTGTCGGTTTACAAATAGTAGTGAATGATATGCATCATAAAGTGCATCGCTTACGGTGGTGCTTTTTACATATCTGTTGTTTATGTAGATGGATTGTTGAGATTTGTCAGTTCTTGTTTGTGATGGTTTGGATATGTAGCCTGCAATTTTTATTTTGTTATCTTTGTAGTCTACTTTTAGAAGATCTTTAGCGATTTCGTTACCGTATATACTTGCAATGTTGTTCAACAAGTTTTGATTTCCGTCTGATTGTATAATTGTGTTGTTGTTGTGTGTTAGTTTGAATGATGTGTCTTTGTTGATTAATGCGTATCTTGTAACTATGTCTATGATGTGTCTGAGTTCGTTTGTCTCTGTTTTCATGAACTTTTTTCTAGCGGGAGTGTTGAAGAACAAATCTTTTACTTCCATAGTTGTTCCCGATGGACAGCCTCGTTCTTGGCTGTATTTCATTATTCCGCCAATGACGTCCATGTGGAATCCTGCAACAGAATTTCTTTCTTTTGTGATTAGGGTAGTGTGAGAGACTGATGCGATGCTTGCTAGGGCTTCACCCCTAAATCCTAGTGTGTTGATGTTGAATAAATCATCTGAGTGGTTAATTTTGCTTGTTGTATGTCGTTTGAATGCAAGTAATGCATCTTCTTTAGGCATTCCGTCTCCATTGTCTGTAACTTTGATTAAATCTTTGCCTGATTTTTTAATTTCTATTATGATCTGGGTTGCATTTGCATCTAAGGAGTTTTCAACTAGTTCTTTTACAACAGATGACGGTCGTTCTATAACTTCTCCTGCTGCGATTTTGTTTATTGTTGCTTCGTCCAGTATGTTTATCTTCGACATTTTATTGGTTGTTTATTTTGTGTGTCATGTTATCTTCTGATTCTAGTTTACTTTGTATTTTTCTTGCTCTGTCTACAACTTCTTGGGGCATGCCTGCGAGTTTTGCTACATGAATACCGTAGCTTTTGTCCGTGCCGCCTTCCATGATTTGTCTTAGGAAAATGATGTCTTCTTCTGTTTCTTTAACTGCTATATTGTAATTTTTGATTTTGTCATATTTGTCAGAGAGTTGATTTAATACGTGGTAGTGTGTTGCAAAAAGTGTTTTTGCTTTAATGTCTTGGTGGATATGTTCTGCAACACTCCAGGCAATGCTTACTCCATCAAAAGTGGATGTTCCTCTTCCAATTTCATCAAGAATGACTAAACTTTTTTCTGTGGCATTGTTAATGATGTTGGCAGTTTCGTTCATTTCTACCATGAATGTAGATTGGCCTGTGAATAGGTCGTCATGAGCTCCTACTCTTGTGAATATTCTATCTACTATGCCAATTTCTGCGGTTTCTGCAGGGACAAAACTTCCAATTTGGGCCATAAGTACTATGAGTGCGATTTGTCTCATGTATGTGGATTTACCTGCCATATTTGGGCCGGTGATGATCATCATCTCGCCATCGTTTAATGTTAGATTATTTGGAACAAAGTTTTCTTCTATCTGTTCAATAACAGGATGTCTTGAATTTATGATGTTTAGGTGTTTGGTTTCTGTTATTTCTGGTTTTGAGTATCTATTTTCGAGAGCTATTATTGCAAATGAAACCAGAGTATCTACTATTGCTATTCTGTTTGCTGTTTTTTGTATCGTCTCAGTGTTTTCTGATATTTGGTTTATTATTTCTAAGAATATTTCTTGTTCTAATGTTTGAATTTTCTCTTGTGCGCCTAAGATTAAACTTTCTTGTTCTTTAAGTTCTTCTGTTATGTATCTTTCAGAGTTAACCCTTGTTTGTTTTCTTATGTAATGTTGAGGAACTAAATGATAGTTTGATTTACTTACTTCGATAAAATATCCAAATACGTTGTTAAAACCAATTTTTAGATTTTTGATGCCTGTTTTGCTCTTTTCTGCTTCTTCGAGACTTTTAATGAATTCTTTACCGTTGTTCTTTATGTTGTGTAGTTGTTCCAGATCTTCATTGTATTCTAGTTTTATGACATTCCCCTCTTTTGTAGAGTTGGGTGGATCGTCTTTGATTGCTTTTGTTATTGTGGATATTGTACGTTGAATTGCGGATGCATCTTCTTCTTTTGTATCTGATAGTTCTTTCATTAACTCTGAATCTAGTTTGTTGGTTTCATTGTTTAGTCTTGGAACAAGTTCTAATGAGTTTCTTAGTGATATTAAGTCTCTCGGAGATGCATTTCCAAAATTCACTCTGCTGATCAATCGCTCTATATCATTTACTTCTTTTAGGAGGGTTATTATTTCATTTCGAACCATTGTTTCTTTTGTTAATTGTTCTACTGCTCCGTGTCTTTGTTCGATTTCTTTTTGATTGACTAGTGGTTCTTTAATCCATTTTTTAATTAATCTTGAGCCCATTGAAGTTTGGGTTTTGTCTAGTACCGAGATTAATGTTCCTTTTTGTGAGTTGTCTCTTATGTTTTTTAGAATTTCTAGGTTGTTTAATGTAGATCTGTCGAGAATCATTCTGTCTGATGTTGTTATCTTGCAGATTTTGTTTACATGTTGGAGGCGAGTCATTTGTGTTTCTGCTAAGTAGCTGATAAGTCCACCAGCTGCACAAATGCTTAATTGATTTTGTTCTATTCCAAAACCTTCGAGATTTATTGTGTTAAAGTGTCGAGTGAGTTGGGTATATGCGTTGTCTTTTCTAAAATGTCTGTCGTCATATGTGTTGATGAACATGTCGGTCTTGTTTAACATGTTGATTAGTTCTTGATTTACTTTGAGTGTTAGGGGTATAATGCATTCTTTTGGATTGAATCTTGCAAGTTGTGTGAGAAGTTTGTTGGTGTTGTTGCATTCTAGTGTGTAGAATTCTCCTGTTGATATGTCGCAGAGAGCAATGGCATATTGATCTTCGTTTGCATATAGAGACATTAAGAAATTATTTTCTTTGTCATCAAGCATTGCACTTTCAATTATTGTTCCAGGTGTTACAATACGTGTTACTCCTCTTTTTACAATTCCTTTTGCTTTTTTTGGATCTTCAAGTTGTTCTACAATTGCAACTTTGTATCCTTTTTTCACAAGTTTTGCTAAGTATGGTTCAAGTGCGTGATAAGGAATGCCGGCTAATGGTGCTTTTCTTGGTCCTTGACCTCTTGAAGTTAATGTGATTTCTAATTCTTTTGCTGCAGTTTTTGCATCATCATAGAATGTTTCATAGAAGTCACCCATTCGGAATAAGACTAGACAATCAGGGTGTTGTTCTTTTACGTTCCAAAACTGTCTCATGGCGGGGGTGAGATTGGATTTATCTACAAAATTCTTTAGAAAACTATCTGTAGAAGACTGTGTATTCTTGTCTTGATTTGGAAAAGACATCAATTACCCCCTTTGTGGCTCAATAATTTCCGGATATTTAAATAATTTGCGTGTTTTAGCTTCTCTTGC
>Ga0233431_1003519_pt1 | contig 18641 bp, 29 predicted proteins | sample SI_118_April2016_FD_179867 | JGI IMG/M metagenome (GOLD analysis project Ga0233431, IMG submission 179867) | Seawater microbial communities from Saanich Inlet, British Columbia, Canada - SI_118_April2016_200_MG | ecosystem: Environmental > Aquatic > Marine > Inlet | place: Canada: British... | reverse complement strand
CAATCTTCATAGCATATTGAACAGATTCAACAGGTGGGGGCAAATACCCCAATAAAACCCTATCTGCCTTAACTCCATCTTCAACTAATTTATCAACAATTTCCTTACTATCTCCTTCAAAGACTTCAACGTTTTTTAATTTATTTTTCTCTAAAGTTTTATTCAAATAAAGGATAGAATCCGGATTTAAATCAATAGCATAAATTTTAGTTGGACGAGCAAGTTTTGCAATTGGCACACTAAAATAACCAATACCTACAAACATATCTACAATAATCTCACTCATTTTAACTTGTTTAGGCAACCTTCCTCTTTCAGCAACATTCCCTTTTGCAAACATAATCTTACTTATATCAAAAACAAAATAAACCCCATTTTCAAAATGACAAACTTCAGTATTTTTATCTCCTGCAATAACTTTAATTTGAGGTTTACGTAACTCTCCTGTAACTCCTCCTTCTTTAACACAAACACTTCTAACATTTGTAATTCCTAAAACCACACCTCCAATTTCTTTCTCAAATTTTTTCAAATCTTCATTTAAACTCAATATAATAATATCTCCAATCTTTTGATATCCAGAAGGCAAAATTTTCAATAAATCATCATCTAATTTATCTTTCAACTTTTCAGTTAAAGATTCTTTAAATCCCATAAAATACCGAGAAATTACTTACTTTTAAAATTAACTAATTTTCAAAGCTCTTACTTAATTCTAACAAAGGATTGTCATTTCCTTTAGCAGCCATTATTTGTATTCCAACAGGAACATCATCAATCTTACCACAAGGAATACTTATTGCAGGAATTTCAGCCAAATTTGCTAAAACAGTTAAACCATCATAATCATACATATCTTCTAAACTAATTTTATCTCCAATTCTATGAGGTAATTTGGGGACTGTAGGCATAATAATCAGATCATATTTCTTGAATGCCTCTTCAAATTCTTTTTCAATAATTTTTTTAGCTTTCAAAGCTCTTCTATAATACTTTCCTGCAAACTCTGCCTTACTAATCTCTTTTCCACCTAAAATTCTTCTTAAAACCTCTTCACCACAAGATTCTTCAATTCTCTTACCATATTTTCTTCCATCAAATCTCCTAGTTCCAGAAAAAAATTCAACATAATTAATAGGATAATATGTTTGAACACCTAAATCAATATGTTCCAATTCAATATTTTCAAAATCATAATTATTTTCTTCACAAACATTAACAACCTTATCCATAATCAATTTCCAAATATCTTTATTTGCCTTTATTTTTGGTATTCCTATTCTCATCTTCTTACTTAGTTTTTTTCTTCCCGAGGGTTCTTTTTTTTCTAAAAAAAGAAGGCTCGTTGCATCTTTTTCATCTTTACCTTTCAAAATATCAAAAACTATTTCTGCATCTTCAACAGAACTTGTAAGAGGTCCAATTTGATCTAAACTCATACTTAAATCAATTAAACCATATCTACTAACCGCACCATAACTAGGCTTATAACCAACAACCCCGCAATGTGAAGCAGGATTTCTAATACTTCCTCCAGTATCACTTCCAAGGGCAAAATCACAAAAACCAGCTGCAACAGATGCTGCACTTCCAGAACTACTTCCACCAGAAATTCTATCTGATGCAATAGGATTTCTACAAATTCCAAATGCACTACTTTCTCCAGAACTTCCACAAGCAAATTCATCCATGTTAACCATTCCAATAATAATTGCATCTTCGGACAGCAATCTGTCTATTACAGTAGCATTATAGGCAGACTTGTAATTTTCTAAAGTTTTAGAAGCACAATTCGTATTCAAACCCTCAACATTAATATTACTTTTAATTAAAACACCAATACCTGCTAACTTCCCTGCTTTTCCTTTTTTAATTTTAATATCAATATCACGAGCTCTAGAAACTGCATTTTCATTTAAATGTAAAACGATGTTAAAATCATGATTTTTAGCCCTGATTCTAGAAATATAATTCTTAATATTTTGCTCTGCACTTAATTCTCCATTCTTAATTTGTTGTATTTTTTGATTTATCATTTTGATATTAATTTCGCATCTAAACACGCATTTGCATTACGAAATTCCCTGCAATTAGCATTACCACATAAGTTTCGTAAAGTTTTTCGATAAAGGCCATATTTATGATTACTAACTTCTGCACTAGGAATCCCAGCAATATATGCCATAACAAGATGGTTTCGTAAATGATATTTATTTCTCATCGTTGTTTTTGAGAATCTTTTTGAAATTTCTAATTTTTTCATTTCCAAGCACCCTTTTCAACTAATATAAAATCATCATTATGTTCTGGAGCATTTTTCAATATCTTCTCTTTAAATCCTTCTTCGCATTCTTCACCTTCTTTTTCAATTCTTTCAAAATCTTCCCTATCTACATAACTCTCATCTTTATTTTCTTTTTCAACATTTTCAAGAGCTTCCGCAAATTTATCTAAAATCTCTTTAGCTTCTTCTTTAATTTTTTCTTGATCTACCATAAAATAAATAGAATTAGTGTGTATATAAAATTATTTGAAAAACTCAACTTTTCTAATTTTCTTCTTTTCCTCATCATAATCGATAATTGCAGCTTTTCCTTCTTTAGCAGAACCAGTAGCTACAATTAAAGTATCTTCTAATTTTTTCTTACCCTGATATTCATGCATATGTCCGCAAATAAATAATTTAGGTTGATATTTCTTAATATATTCTGTATAAGGTTTAAATCCTACATGCTTTCCATTCATTGGATTTTCTCCCTTATATCTAACAACATCAAAATAACCATAAGGTGTATAATGTGCTAAAAAGATATCAAGATCTTTACAACATTTTGTTTTTCTAAATAACTGTGTTCTTTCTCTAGTTTCTTTTCTCTTATAATAATCTCTTTTCTTTTTTGAATGTCCTCCTTCCTTTACGGTATAAACATAAGGAGTCACAGGACCTCCAAACCCATAAATTTTCAATCCATTAAAATTAGTTATTCTCTTATTCAAAAATAAAATATTCTTTAAGTTTTTCATTATCTGAGAATATTTTATTAATTTTAATCCTGCATTTCTTTTCTTATTAATTTTTTCTTCAAAATCCCAATTACCATGAATTGTATAAATTGGTGTTTTTAAATTATTCAATTCCTGAATCATTTTTTTACCTGAATTATAATCTTCCATAATATATTGTCTTGTTTTTTTCTTTCCAACTTCTTTCCACCAATTACTATAGAAATATTTAAACACAACATTAAGAAGCTTATCACTTCCACCAAAATCTCCAGTACTTAAAATCAAATCTGCTTTTTTAGCTTCCTTCTTCAGCTTAGTAGGGAGCTTCCCATGAAAATCGCCAATTGCAAGAATTTTTACCATGTTATCTAAGGAGTCAATCTATCTCTATCTCTTGGAAATAACACAACTTCTCTAATGTTATTTATACCTAAGAAAACCATCATTAATCTTTCTAAAGTTCAAACCAATTGGAAACAAATTTAATCAAAATCTCTTGCTTCCTCTTAATTGTAAATCCAATTAATTCATAAAATAATTTAATAGAATTTTTATCATGAATTCTTAAAACATATTTCTGAGAAGTATTGGGCCTTAAATCTTTCTTTTTTATTATTGTAAATTTAATTCCTAGCCCATTTAGTAAAATTCCAATTTCTTCTAATCCTTCAAAATTTATAGAAACTGCACCAACCCTTCCAATTTTTTTATCAATTTCTCCTTCTGAATCAAAAAATCCTTTAAGAAATGCAGACCTAACTCTATCACTAGAATTCTTAATTACTTCTGGGATTCTCCAAATATCTCCTTTAAAATTACCAATAGAATTAATAAAATCGCAGGCATTCTTAGAACATAATCTAGTTACAAATTGATCCTTCCAATTTTCATTTCTACTTTTTTTAAATTCTTTAGTAGATTTTATTTTAAAAAAATTAAATAAACAAAATTTAAAATAATTTACAAATTCCCTATCTACTGCAGATAAACCTAGGCAATAGTTTCTCCTTTTAGAATTATAATCCATATAACCATCACCACATAAAACCCCCAAAATATAGGACAAATTTTCATCTAAAGTTAAATTTTCAGGTAAATTATGTTTCTTAATAATTATTCTTCCCACCTTAACTCCTTCTTTAGCAGCAGAGCTTCTATTTCTTCTTTCAACTCCTAATCTTTTAAGATGACTAAGAATAGTTTTATGATCTACATTAAATCTTTTAGCAATAGCCCAACTAGACAAACCAGAATTATACAAATTTGGAAACAACAAAATATCTTTATTTAACAACTTTTTCATTTTCTTTTTCTAAAGTAATTTCGACATTTTCACCCTTTTTCAATTTAAATTTTCTAACCACTGAAGAAGGTATTGTAACAACTATGGCATTTCCAGTTTTCCAAAGTTTAGAATCAAATTTTCTTTTCATTTGTATTTACATTGTAAATACATTAAACTATATAAATATTATTGTTCTATAAAATAAGATTTAAGAATTCTACACTATACCTAAACTATTAATTATAATCTTGTGCTTTTAAATTTTAAGCTTTTTTCTTCTTTATCTTAGAAATATGAACTTCTTTCAATTGCTTATCAGTTAATTCAGAAGGAGCATCTAGCATAACGTCTTTTGCTTCTTTATTCTTAGGGTATGCAATAATTTCTCTTATTGATTCTTGTCCTAACATGATTTGAACTAATCTATCTAAACCAAATGCAAGACCTCCATGAGGGGGAGCTCCAAATTTCAAAGCATCTAATAAAAATCCAAACTTTTCTTGTGCTTCTTTTTTACTGATTTTCAAAATATCGAATACCTTTTGCTGAATTTCAGGATTATGAATTCTAATACTACCGCCGCCAATCTCACTACCATTCAAGACAATATCATAAGCCAAAGACTTTGATTTCTCACTAATTTTAGAAACATCATCTGGCATTGTAAAGGGGTGGTGTGTCGATTTATACCTTTTGTCTTTTTTACTATATTCAAACAAAGGAAAATCAACAACCCAACAAAAAGCAAACTCATTTTTATCTTTTTTATCTTTTCTTAAATCAGGCCTATCTGTTTTATATTTCTTCATTGATTCCTCATAAGAAATTTTTTGAAAAGGAATCTTAACATCAACGTTTAAAATTTCTTTAAAAACATGTTTAACCATCCTTTCGATAACATCAATAATATCCTCTTGTTCAATAAAACTCATTTCCAAATCAATTTGAGTAAACTCGGGCTGCCTATCGCTTCTTAGATCCTCATCCCTAAAACATCTAGCAATTTGAATATATTTATCAAAACCTCCGACCTGAGACATTTGTTTAAATAATTGAGGGCTTTGAGGAAGTGCATAAAATTTACCTGCAAAATTTCTACTTGGAACGATATAATCTCTAGCCCCTTCAGGAGTAGATTTAGCTAAAATAGGAGTTTCAATATCAATAAAACCCTCCTTATCATAAAAATCTCTAACTGCTTTAAGGATCTTACTTCTCATTATAATATTATTCTGCATTTTTTCTCCTCTCAAATCTAAAAACCTATATTTTAATCTTAAATCTTCGTTTTCAATATTTTCATTAATTTCAAAAGGCAATGCAGGACAATTATTTAAAACATTAACTTTTTCAATAAAAAGTTCTACCTTTCCACTTGTTAAATCTTTATTTTCACTTCCATTAGGCCTTAGTTTAACCTCTCCTTCAATTTGAATACAACTTTCTCTTGTCAAATTTTTAACTATCTCAAAATCTGAATTTTTTTTAAGAATAACACATTGAATTTTTCCATATCTATCTCTTAAGTCAATAAAAATAACATTGCCATGTTCTCTAATAGTATCTGCCCAACCTGTAAGTTTAACATTCTTCCCTGCTAACTTTTCATTTACTTCTCCTAAATTATGTGTTCTTAACATATTATTACTTCTTTTTTCTGATTTATAAATTTATTTAATTAATTTTTTCAGCCTTCAAAATTTCAAAAAAGTTTTGAATGGTATTAAAAATTACATAAGTAATTTTTTCAATATTTCTGTTACTTCTTTACCACTAACTTTGCCTTTAAACTTAGCCATAATAAGCCCCATATAACCCCCAACAGACAAGCCCGGCTTTTCCTTAACAATTTTAGCAATCTCACTTTCTACATCACTTAAATCAGCCTTTTCAATCTTTATTGCATCTTCAAAGCTCTTACCATTAACAATCTCAGTCATCACGTGTTTAACATCTCTCTTATCAATTTTTTCCTCTTTAACCGCTTTAATGATATTTTCAATAATATCTAAACTTAAAATCTCACTAACCTCCTTACCTTCACGACCACTTATTTCTCTTGGTAATTCTATCAAAACTCTCCCAATAAATTGAGGTTCATTTAGTATTTCTAATAAAGACCTATACTCTTCAATTAAATCATTAGCCATCAAATATTTAATAGAATCTCCTTGTAATCCAAATTTTTCTAATTCTCCATGAACTTCACTTCTTAATTTAGGTAATGTTCTCTTAGCTTCATTAATCAAATCCCTACTTATTTTTAATAAAGGTAAATCTGTTTCAGGGTACATTCTTGCAGCACCAGGAATCGGACGCAAAAATTCTGATTCACCACTTGGTAACGCATTCCTAACTTCGGGCTTACCTTCCTTATTATCAATGTTATTTAATTGTCTTACAACTTCTTTTTCAATTGTAGGAATAAACATTTTAACATCCTGAAAACCTTTAATCTCAACTCTTGGATGTCCTTCAATAGAAATATTAACATCTTGCCTGATCGTACCAATTCCTCTTTTAACTTTACAACTTCTCAAAATATCACCTAAATGTAGAGCAGCTTCTTTCGCCTGCTCGGCACTCACAATATCTGGATAGGTTCCAATTTCAATCAAGGGAATTCCCAATCTATCTAATTTATAGATGGCCTTATCTTCTTCTCTTTTAACAATACGTGCAGAATCTTCTTCTAAATTAACATTCTCTATTCTAACCCTTCCAGAAGACGTTTCAATATAACCATTACGTGCAATTAAAACAGTTCTTTGAAATCCACTAGTATTTGTTCCATCTAACACTGTTTTTCTCATTATTTGAGTGATTGGCAAGATTTCACAATTCAAAAGCAAGGCAACATGTAATCCCGTCTGCAATGCTTCTTTATTAATTTCATGCGGAGGTTCTTCATCTAATTCAACTAAACAAGTAGTATCATAACCCTGATAAATAAATTCTTTCTTCTGTTCTGCAGCATATTGCGCGGCAACATCTACTTCTCCACCTTCACCCGCAACAGCATGTAGTCTTCTACTAACTTCAAATTCAGGTTCATCTTTCCTTAACACAGAAGGACAATTACAAAACAATTTATGAGTATCTAACTGCTGATGGATTTCTATCCCGCTTTTAATTACAAATTTATTTTCTTTCTCAACCATAACTAAACCAACAATCATCTATTAATAAAACTTATTGAGATAGAAAGATTTATAAACTATATTGGACTATAGTGCACTATAGTCAATCAACAAAAAAATAAAATGGATACAACTACAATACAAATAGACAAAGAAATCAAATCAAATTTAGATAAATTAAAGATCCATCATAGGGAAACTTATAATGAATTATTAGATAGATTAATTAATAATACTAACCCTGCAAACGCAGATAGAGAAAGCCTTATTGCAACAATTGAAGTTCTTTCTGACCCTGAATTAATGAAAGGTTTAGCAGAATCACTAAAAAGAACAAGTTCAGGAGATTATGGAACTCCTCTTGAAGATGTAAAAAAAGAATTAGGATTAGAAGATGTATAAGGTTACGTTTGATAAAAATGCAAAAAGAATTCTTAAAAAATTAAAAAAAGATGAACAAAAAAAGATTTTAAGCAAAATAGCTAATCTTCAGGAAAATCCAAAATTTGGAAAACGTCTATCTGGAAATCTTCACGGGTTATGGAAGTTAAGATTTGATAAATATAGGATATTTTATCAGATAATTGAAGACAAATTAATAGTGATTGTTCTAAATATTCAACACAGAAAAAATATATACTAATAATCTAAAGATATAAACATATACTCTAAAATATATATTGCAGTACATACATTTTGCCAAAAAAAAAGCCCAAAACAAAAATTGGGCTTTTTTAATTTAATCTTGATCCTCAAAACAATTAACTTTCCTTAGGAGTAAACATCAATTCATCTACTAACCAAAAAGAAATTGCTTGAGAATCGTTTTCAATACCAAGCCTCCAACTCAGCAACCAGCCCTTAGTTGAAAATTCTTGCTTCATAAATTCACAGATTTTTTCTATCCAATGGATATTTAAATATCCTTCTTCATTCAAGATAATCTTTTCATAAATTACATCTGTGAAAATATCTGAAAAATTAATCATGATGTAGCTAGGCACGATTCTCTTCTTAAGATCCAAGAGGCCACATTTTTCGAATTTTGGTTGATTAAGCTGATACTTTTTTCTCTCCAGAAGATTGTTTATCTTTTCAATATGTTTTCCAACATATTTTGGGATATCTTCCTGCAAAAGAGGAGTAGATTTCAGCCCACTAGGGGTAACAATATCTTTCATAACATTTTCCCTTCTAAAATTTTAACATTTAATTATAATTCACTTCTGCTCATCAATAGCATCAACAGGATCTTTAAACTCTGTATCATGATGAGTTTTATTATTAACCGGAACTTCTTCAGATTTTTCTACATACTTATTTCGAAGTTTATCTAACTGAGATTCGCCTTCATAAGATTCAACAATTTTAACATTATACCTATTCAAAAATTTAGCAGGAACACCCATCAAACCAGCACCATATTGACTATCAAAGGCATGTTTCCCCCTAACAAGATGTCCAAGACAAATCATCTCTAGAGCATATTTAGATTTTTCACAAATTAAAACATAACCTAAAGGAGCATCATTTCCCAAAAAATCATTTTCAATAGGTTCCTTATTAGTGTTAGGAATCTCATCAAATTCTTCCTGAGTCATCTTAATAACTGGAAGTATGTCAAACCTCGCAATAACATCTTTTCTTTTTCTTCTTTCAGCTAAATTTAATCTTTTTTCAAACTCTTCCTGTGTTTCATTTTCATCAACAACTTTTTTCGGAACAGGTTTTTTAGATTCTGTCTTAATAGCTGAATAAATAAAATAAATAACAGCAACTAAGACTCCAACAAGTATCAAAATCATCCAAATTTTTCCCATGTTCAAACTCCTTTTCTAAAATAATAAATCACTTCCTTTTTCTAGAATGAAGCATCCTTCTTATTTTCATTCTAATTGCCATTTCACTAACGTTAGTTGAAAATTTAATGTTAAAATCCTGTGTAATCTTAGAAATCTCTGGCCCTTTTCTCAAACAATGCCTATGTCCAAAAAGATAATCAAGTTGTTCTTTAGTGTATTTATGTCTTCCAGAGTCAGAATTAAATTCTCTTTTCCTATTTTTAGGATCTGTTGAAACCCATTTACCTATTACTTGTTTAAGCTTCCAAAGTAAAGCCTCCCCAACATTAGAAATCCTAAAAACCTTATAAAACTCCATTGCCAGATTAGAAATTTCCTTATCACTCCATTTTTCAGGCAAAGGATAGTTCTTAAGCCACCTTATTTGTTCAGAAGTATACTTAACTTTTGAATTATATATCTTCTTTATTCCCTTTGAATACTTTTTGTAGTAAGAATATTTTTCAGATATACTTAAAATCCTCGCCCTTCTAATAAGTGTCTTACCTTTTCTAAAACTTTCACTTCCAAATTCATTAAGATACTCATTTTCAATAAGGGTCTGATTCTTATGAGCATGAGTGAGATCTGGCCATTGAATAAGGAAAATATTTTGTTCCTCAGAATAGCCATATTTTCTATGTTCTTTTTTAACATATTTGACTGGAACATAAAGCCCATTAAGTCTCGAAGCCCTACCCAGTAATGCCTTTCCACTCTTTCTACTATTAAATCTTTCTTTATGAGCAGATTCTATAGCAGAGATATTCGATTTAGACCAAGTAAGATCAGACCATCCAAGTAAAAATTCGTCTTGTTCTTTTGTATATCTACTTTTTCTGCTCATTAGGATTCTCCTTTCTGTAAGCAATTAAAATATTCAATATTCAATAATCAAACAAACAAGCTACTTCTCCCTTGCAACCTCGCAAACATTCTTACATCCCAAACCAGGATTTTCATCATTCATAAAGCAACACCGGTAACCAACACAACCACCTATCAAAACAACAACGAAAACTACCAAACAAATTGTCAAAATATTCTTTTTCACCTTTGTCTCCTTTAAAAAATTTAACTAAATTATTTATTTTTATATTTTTCACGAAGTTTTTTCAAAAGAATCTCATTATTTTCTTCACGTTTTTTCAAAGCCTGAGTTATCTTTGGCTTAGATGAAGCAATAGTTAAACGAAAAAATCCTAACTTCAAATGAAGACTCGACATATACTTATCTGCAGTATAGAAAAGGGAATGATTAGATTTCAAATGTTTATTTCGGGAATAAGTTTTGATAATCTTCTTTTCAGACTTTTCTTCACCAGTAGTTATAAAATCAACATTAAAATCTGTTTTAGGTTTTCCTAAATCATAATAGGAAAAACCCTTAGCCCTAGGCAATGAAGCATAATTCATGTAGTTATAAACAATATCTGGGCCTAAGAAACATCCTTCAAGAATAACTGATGAAACATCTTCTTGAACAGATTCAATATATGAAAAATAACCTCCATATTTCTTGTAAATCTCTTCAAAAACAGGAAAGACATCTTTGTCAAGTTCTCTTGAAAAGAACTTTCTATCACCCTTAATAGATAAAATAACTCCATCAAGAACATCACCTTTTGTCATCATTACCAAAGAGAAGTCAGATGTCCTAGTTCCCTTTTTAGTTTCCTTATAAGTTATATGGCGACCAATAGAATCAAGAGTATGAGTGATACCCACACAAAGATCATAATCAAAATCATGATCTAAATGCTTTTTAATAATTTTTATCGATTTTGAATCATTAGAATAAATTAACAAGCCACCGATCAAAACAATGACAATAACCACTAAACAAATTATTAAAACAATTTTCTTCATCTTATTTCCCTTTCAAAAAATTTAATCAAATTATTTATTTTTATTTTTCCGTTTTAATCTTAAATGATCTACAACAATTCCAGTTCCAAAAAAAGCTACAACTATAAAAAATTCTACCACTAAATTATCCTAACAAAAAATAATATTCTAATCACTTTCATCTTCAACACATTTATTCAATTTATCCAACTTAATGTAATACAATCCAGCCGGACGCAACAAGATCTTTGTATATTTTTCTTTTCTAACAAGACGATTCAAACAAATCCAAGTATAATTTACAGGATAAACAAAACCCTTATCATAAGTCCTGCTCAAAAGGCTTGCATCTTCCCCAACTTTCGAATTAGATTCATTACAACCACATAAACAAATACTAACACATACCATTAACAAGAAATATGAAAAGTATTTCATTTTTCCTCCTTTCCAAAAAAACTAATATTTTAACTCAATCAACATAAAATATAGAAATAGTAACATAAAAACCACCACTACTTTGAATAAATTTTATATTCTCAGGGCCTATTTCCTTTTCGGACAACCACTTATTAACCTTTTTCTGAACATCAATATAATCTGAATGTATTATTTTTACTTTCATTTCAAACTCCTTAAAAAATTATCTTCAAACAATAAAAAAGCAGAGCCCTGAACAAAAGTCGTAGGTAACTTCAGGGCCCTGCTAATCCTAAGGTATCAAACTAGAAACTAGAAACTAACTAAAAACCATAAACAGCAGCAAGCTGTTCTTCACTAGGCATGGAAGCATAATATTCGCCACGAGGCCCAATATAACCTCCTCTGCCATCTTTCGCCAATCGGATAGAGAGTTGAGAACCATTACTATTTGTTATCCAAACAATAACAGTATTAACTTCTTGTCTTAGCTGATTCATTTCTTGCTGATTCTTTTTTTGACTACCAACAACATAACCGCCAAGCCCACCTACACCTGCACCAATCAAAGCTCCTTTTTCATCTCCAACAATAGCACCAATTCCTGCGCCAACACCTGCACCAAGAAGAGCAGAATCAGTAGTAGGATCTCCAGTTATCTCACACCCACAAATAACAACACTAATAAACATAAAACTACACAACAACACCAACAAAACAATTTTCTTCATGCTACACCTACCTTTCTAAAAATTTAATAAAATTTAAACAAAACAAATTATCAATATCCCTACAAGAATAAAGCTAAGCAATCAGTATCATAAATCTAATAAACTCAGCTTCAAAGCGTCTAATTCATAGAGATCTCAGAGAGAAAACAAAAAGAACCCCCACCTCAACTAACTGGCTGGTTTGGCATTGGTGAGGGTCCCAAAAAAACATCAAAGCTTACCAATAACTTTTCTTTCAACAACCTCAATTTTTCCAAGGGGATTGTCAGGAGTAATACAAACAACCTTACCATCAACAATCATCTCATAACTTGTTTCAGGACAAACCTGAGGAAGTGAAACAGGAACAGGCAATGAAACATCTTTTTCTTCAACAGCGTTCTTCCGGGCAGCACTTTTCTTCAAAGCTTTTTTCACAGCTTCCATTTTAGTATTCTTCTTTTTCTTCAAAGAAGGCCCTTCACCCGCAAGCCATCTGCACTTTGCAGCAATAGAACGAGGAAAGAAAAAAAGACCATATTTTTCTCTAAACTCATTTGAAACAACAGTTGCCCATCCAGAAACATCCTTAAATTCCAGATATTTTTTAAGCAAGAAATTTTCCTGCCGTTTACCAAGAACATATTCTCCAAGCATTTCGCCCTTTTTCCTATATTTTTTCTTTTTCTTTGCCATAACTTTCCTCTCATAAATTTAATTTAATAAAATAATCTAATAACTAACAACAAAACTAACAAAAAGACTAAGCACTAACTCTAATGCGTCCTTCTGTAAATTTAGAACGTCCAAAAGTCATGTAGATATCCTGTCTTGCTTTCAAAAGCTTTTCCCGATCATCAGATATCAAAACCGCAGAAATACAAGAACCATCATCAGAAATATCATTTTCCCGTGTTCTAAAGAAACAATGACCTGGATGATTCTGAAAATGTGCTTCACGAAAAACAACTTCACAACCATATTGCCGAGCAGTATCTCTCATACCTCCTTTTTCATATCTCTCAGAAAGAAGTCGAGATTCTGAAATAAGGTGATATAAAACAACCTCTATAGCTTTTTCTCCAAAATCCTTACACCCTTCATTTGCCGAATCTAAAAATATTGAACCCACACTACACCTTACCTTTCATAAATTTTAATAAAATTTAATTCAACCAAAATCTTTCAACAATAGCCCAAATACTACGACCAATGGTAATCGCAATAGCCACACCAACAACCATATCTAGGGAATAATCTCCAGGATCAAACCTAGATTCATCCTTTACTTCTTCTAAAACAAATGAAATATTATCGTTTTTACTTTTCAATAGGTTCTCCTTTCTTTTTTTCCTCAACAAGATTACAACTATCAATCATACTTAAAACTGAAGCGATAATCACAACAATTGCTAAACATAAACCAACACACAAAACCACAAAACCAAACATTTTAAGTCCAAAGTCAGATTGTTTTTCTAAAGTAAAACCAAACCCCATAACTGCAAGAGAGCCTATAGCAATACAAAGACAAAGTATAGCATTTCTAATTGATAATAAGATTTTTAACTCAGTTTTCAATATTTTCTCCTAAAATAAGTTAATAATTAACTATCTCATATATTAGCCAAACTACAACCATGACTATCTCCAACATCAGCCCAAAAAACACATCCTTCCTTTTTACACTTAGGAAGATTATTCATGTGTGAAACAGTCTCCACAGGGGCCTTCTCATTACCTTGATTACAATTCGGATTAGCAAGCCAACCCATGCTCATTAATGGACAAATTTTTCCTTCCATATTAAATCTACCTTTCTAAATTTAATAAAAATATTAACAACTAACAACAAAACTAACTAATTGTATTAAGGATATGTTCAATAGCAAAAACAATACCTATGCCAAGTAAAACTCCTCCTACACCTCCTTGATCTTCCTTAGAGTCTTTGCTAAATGCATGTCCAAGTAATCCGCAACCTGCACACACACCAACATACATCGCAATATGAAGCATAACAAATCTCCTTTCTAAAATTTAACAACATTAATTTAAATCAAACAAAAACATCAATAGATTCTAACAAGCGTATGAAAAGTTTTAGGGCGATTGGGGAAGATCTTAATAAGATATGAACCTTCCGTAAAGGAATTAGATTTACGTCCTAATACCAAAACTTCGTTGCCCTCATTAAAAGATATGTTAAAAGATTCATCACTTTCTTCAGAATTTTTAATAGTTCTCCGATTAATTCTTGAATCATTTCCAATGAAAAAAACCCTCCCAACACCTAAACCTAATAGATCTTTATCCATTCTCTCATCAAAAGTAGTATCAATAACAAAAAGTCTTGGATTTTTCTTACTCTGAAAAATCATGTTAATGTGATATCCTAAGGTTGCATAAATCTCTAAAAAAGATTCAGTGACTGTGCTAATAAAAACCTCCCTATCTGAATAGAGGGTAAAAGTAAATGTTTCTCCTAAACAAAACCAAAAAAAGCCCCACCCTAACTCTCGCCCGGAAAGGATGTGCGGTCCAAGAAGACAAGAGCAGAGCAGGGCCAATTCAAGAAACCTCAAATTAAACAGGCATCAATAAAATACCTTCATGCCTTTTGCTTCCATTTCTTTTCCAATAATTCTCATCAATCTAGGATGATCCTTTATATTCACGCGACTTACTCCAAGCTTTTTGGCGCATCGTTTAGAATAAGAAGCATTAGAACCTTGGTAAATATCTGCACTAAATCCCATAAAATCTGAGAAGTCCATTCTTGGAGCAGGTAATCTAGTCATCTGCATTCTGGCAGGAGTAAAACCAGGTATTGGCACATTATCAATATAACCATCTTCACCAACATCAACATTCCTAACAATAAGCGTTTTAGTAGGTTTACTTGGAACAAAATGTTTGCCCTCTAAAGAATCAATAATTTTCCAAGCCTTACTTTTAGAAACATACTGATTTTTATTAACAAACGCTTGGGTTAGCCGAGTAACATGACGAGAATATCCGCCTTTGCCGGCAAGATCTAATCTTAATGCTTTTTCGCCAACATATACTCCAACCATATCTGAATACAAATCCTCTCCAGAATAAGAAGATTCATAATCAACTCCACCACCATACCATGTACCGTTCTCATATGGGATATTTGAATGATAACCAGCAGCTTTTGCCAGTTCAATACCATAATCCACAATAATTTTCTTTCTTTCTGATTCACTTAAAGAATTCCAATTATCAGGATATGAATGAATCACAATATCCATCTTATGAGTAGAAAAGACCTTATTGCCTGCAGTTAACTTCTTTGCGATATTTAAGTATGCGTAATAAAAATCTCTTGCACCTTTAGCTCTGTGATCTGGATCAAAAAAGCTTGCTTTTCTCATGTAAACAATTCCATTTCCAGAAAACTTGCTTCCAACACTAAACCCTGAAAGGCTTCCAGGAAACGGATCAGGATGCCCATAAGGTGTATGGCCATACTCATAAAATCCTCTTGCACCCATAATAGGCATAAAATCTGCAATCGGACCACGACAACCAGTCGAGAAAAGAATCATTAACAAAAATGCAACCATCCAACTAGCTCTTAAAATCATTTTCAATGCTTTCATCTTACTTTCCTTTCAAAAAATTAATAGATTAACGAGCATTTTCAATTAACAATTAAAACAACAAATTATAAAGGCCTTCTCCAAGACATACCCTTCCAAAACCCTCTGCAAAATTACCCACATCATGTGGCACCTTATGTTTAGAATATGTTGAATTAAACTCTTCCATATTCCCTGCATAATTATCCAAATATGCACAGAGAAGAACTCTGCTTTCACTATCTGAACATTCGTTCTGAGATCTAACATATGCAGACATTATAAGAACTCTACAATACTCATCAGTTTCTACAGAATCCATACCTGCTTTAATTAAAGTATCCTTATAATTCGCAATAGAATTAAGAAACTTATCCCACTGTCCACAAACTGAAATTGTTCGCTTATGCTCATCTAAGAGGTTTTTTCCCATACTCTTTGCAAGGTGATTATTCTCCTGACATCCACTCAAAACAACAACACTAACTAAATAAATTATCAAAATAAATTTTTTCATTTCGAAACTCCTTAAAAAATTAATAGATTAATTTACAGCCTAATTACAACTATGAAAAATGTGAGCAGGAGACATCCACCAATCATCTTGATAAAAGATGAACTGAAGCACATAACTTGGAATATAATCTGAAGCGCTACTAAAAAAAGAAACATAAGCATGCTGAGGGGGAGAAACATTCCCATCAATAACATCAGGCCACACGTTAACATAAAGAACCTTAATTTTAGCGCCAGGATTTTCAGAAAGACTTTTGGAAGTAACAGAAATCCATTCAGACAAGACTAATTCTTCATATTCACTAACACTAGATATTCCTTTTCCTTCAAGACAATCTTTTTCACGCTTAATCTTTCTAGACTCTATTTTTTTACTCCAGAAAATTTCAGAATCGTCAAGTTTTCCTTCCAATAAGGCATAGGCAGACTCAAAATTGAAAAGTGGAACAAAGGCATTTTCTATATCACCTTCATTTATTTTATCCACATAATTATCCAATTTTACCCTAAGTTTTTCCTCACGAGAGTTTCTTAACGATGCTTCACTATAGTCAGGATATCTAAACCTAACAGAATATTCCCTTTCCAGACATCCACTAAAAACAATAACCCCCAACAAACAAACTATCAAAACAATTTTCTTCATTTAAAACTCCTTTTCTTAATTAAATTTTTATTAAACACATTTTTCTAAAGATTCTTGTTAACTTTTTTCCAGACATGGGAATTCTTTGCCTTGTCACCTATTTCTAAAAGTTGCTCTTTTGAAAGCCCCTTTAATTTTAAATGAGGAGCAATCTTTTTCCAAGGATCAAAACAATTACAAGGCATGCTTTTACCTAAATCCAAAAGTTGTTCATTAGAAAGTTTCCTTAAACTTATTTTCTTAAAAACCTTATGCCAAACTTCTGAATGATCTATCCTATCACCAATATCCAAAAGTTGTTCATTAGAAAAGTTCCTTTTACGAATAAGTTTCTTAAAAAAATGGTCATAACCAAAACTATCTTTCTTAGGAAATTTTTGCAAAATTTCTTCATTAGAAAGTTTCTTTACAGTTGGAGAAGTAGCAATCATTTCCCAAACATACCAATTTTTTGTCTTATTTCCAAGATCTATAAGCTCTTCAACAGAAAATCCTTTCAAGTCTAATAAGGAATCTATATCCCTCCAAACAGTCCAATGATTTGCCCGGGTGCCAAACTCTAAAAGTTCTTCCTGTGAAAGCTCTTTTAATTTTAAAGAACGACCAATTTTTTCCCAAGAAACCCAACTAAGTGTAGCAACATCAAGATATTCTTTAGTAGAAAATTTCTTTGTTTTCCAAATCGCTACCCAAACTGCAGTATTTTTTGATTTATTTCCTAAATCCAACAATTCTTCTTTAGAAAACTCTTTCAAATTTAGATGCTTAAGAGCCAAAACCCAGCATTCTCCTGTGGGAGAAGTTTTATAATTTACACACCTATCTATTATTTGTTCTCTAGAGAATTTTGCAGCTGATTTTTTTGTGCCTAATGCACTACGAAGTTCAGCCCTTTTAGATTCTTCAGCTCTTGCTCTCTTAAAATTTCTTTCAATCCTTGATCTTTTACACTTACTCATTCCTTCAAGATTAGGACATTTATCATTAGAACAGGACCGACCCCCATAAACATTCCCAGCAACAAACAACAAACAAATTATGAAAACAATTTTCTTCATATCAAATTCCTTTTCTTTAATAATTTAAATTAATTATTTACTTACCACAATTACTTTTACAAGAAACCTTCCTTTTTTCTTCAGGAGTTAATTCTCTTCCAATAGCCTTAACTGCTGCATAAATCTTCGGGCGATAACTAGGATAACTAGCATAGCGACTATTCATAAGCCAAGCAAGTACTCTTTCTAATTGTTGTGTTCTTTGGGGCTCATTTAAATTTTCTGCAGTAAAAATTGCCGTATTCATTACAGATATTCCAAGAACCAAACATTCATCCATAATCTTGTGCAATCCTTCAGTTTTTCTTGGCTCACTCAAGAGGTTTAAAGTTTCTATTGCAGATCTAAAACCAGTTTTTGCTTCATACATATTCTTATCCTCAGTTTCAAGATCCTTAGCGAATACCTTTTCTAACTCTTGTGTTCTTTCAGGTTCTTGAAGAGAATTTGCAATAGTCCTTGCATCTTTAGTAAACCCTTTTTTCAAAAGTTTATCTATCTTCTTTTGCGAACCAGATTTCTTCTTCAAGATTTTATCAACCGCTAGTTGATTCTCCTTAGAT
>Ga0233431_1003518_pt1 | contig 18641 bp, 19 predicted proteins | sample SI_118_April2016_FD_179867 | JGI IMG/M metagenome (GOLD analysis project Ga0233431, IMG submission 179867) | Seawater microbial communities from Saanich Inlet, British Columbia, Canada - SI_118_April2016_200_MG | ecosystem: Environmental > Aquatic > Marine > Inlet | place: Canada: British... | reverse complement strand
CGAGACCCGACCCTTCTTGTCTATTTTGTTGACGTGCCTGCCTACGAGCAGCGCCATTTCAACCTCTGATATTCCCCTGGGATCGCTGGCCGGGAGCCCCGAGCACCCGAAACGATCCGCTATTTCCCCAAAGTGTCCCTGACGGGTATGATTGGGATATCATGGGACACTATGGGAGTCAATGGGACATCATGGTTTTACTTGGGTTAATAAAGGGTTAGCGGCCTCGGATTTCCGGTCATTACAATGTTGATTGAAATGATTTTGATGTATGACTGGACGAATTAACCCCTATTCAAAGTCAAAATTCCGGCGAGATTGTGTTCTATCTATGTTCTTCTGTTGAATTCTTCATGGCAACGCCGTGGCAAGTCGTTGGTTTCGGCGTTACGGCACGGAAGTATCCAGACGCCGAAGCATGTATCGTTTGGGATCTTTGAATTCGGTAAAGCCGTAGGAACGATAGAATTCATGGGCATCTGCGGTTCCCAGGAACCAGCGGTCCAGGCCACTCAGCGGCGGATAGGCCATGATGGTATCGACCAGCCAATGACCAAGGCCTCGCCCGCGAAAATTCTCCAGCACGAAGACATCGCTCAACCACGCCATGCGGGCGTAATCGGTGACCACACGGGCAAATCCGATTTGCCGGTCGCCCGAACTGTAGCCGTCACCCGCCTTGTAAAGGCCAAATACGACAGCATTGTCGACCGAGCGGTCGAACATCTCGCGGCTCAGGTGCCGCCCCCAATAAGCCTCGGAGACGAAATTCCAGATTAAATCCCGATCAAGGCGCGCGTGATCGGAGCTGATAACAAAGGCATCCCGACGCCACTCTTCCACCGACACTTCCCTCTCCCAGCTTTACGCGTGACTGAATCGGGAAATATGCGGGAATCGCCGTTAAGAAGGGCTTAAGGAAAAAGATGAGGGAGATAATGTCAGACGGCCTGTAAGCCGGGTTCTGTCCCCGCCCTTTTGGGGCGATGGATGGCCATTCATCTGGGACGCCTGTTACCAAACGCCTCGCGCAACCTACCCGGACAGCGGTGCGAAAACCCACTTGCAGGGGCGAACCCTGCCTGCCGTCCCTATTCGGTTTTGCTCCCGGTGGGGTTTACCATGCCGCCCCTGTCGCCAGGGGCGCGGTGCGCTCTTACCGCACCCTTTCACCCTTGCCGACCGGCCTCGAAAGGCGGATCGGCGGTTTGCTTTCTGTGGCACTTTCCCTGGGGTCGCCCCCGCCGGGCGTTACCCGGCACCGTGTTTCCGTGGAGCCCGGACTTTCCTCCCCCCAAGCCCTTTCGGGAATTTGGAGGGCGGCCATCCAGCCGTCTGACATCCTTAAGGTTAAACCGTTAGATCGCGGGGTCAAGTCCTGTCGGAAACTTCAGCCGTCGACAAAAGCACGCCCAGTCGGCGGGCAACCTCGCGCAACGGGGGCGGACCGGGCTGATCGGCAAGATATCGCCTTCGAAAAGCCACCAACGCCACCGCGAAATCCGATGTGTCATAACCGAATTCGCGCAACATAACGGGAATCTCATCCGGATCGGCACCGAAGGAAGCCTCGTCATCGGGCCATAGTCCGATGCCTTCGGCGGCCAGCCTCTTCCAGTCAAACAATTCGCCGGGATCGGTTTTGCGGCTGGGCGCGATGTCGGAATGGCCGACCACGTTGCGCGACTGGATGGGGTGACGGATCAGAATTTCGCCCGCCAATTCAATCAGCGCCAACATTTGTGCCTCGGAGAAGGGCCGGTAGCCGAACTCGTGACCGGGATTGACCAACTCGATGCCGATGGACCGCGCGTTTATATCGGTGTGGCCGCGCCACGACGAAACGCCCGCGTGCCAGGCGCGCATTCCCTCGGGAACCAGTGCATGGACAGCCCCGTCCTCGTCGATCATGTAGTGGGCGCTTACGCGCGCGTCCGCGTCGCACATACGTTCCAGCGCGTCCTGCGCCGTCGGCATCCCGGTATAGTGAATGACCAGCATATCGATGGGCGCGCCACCCGGTCGTTCATCGAAGTTGGGCGAGGAAAATTCCGCCATATCACTTCAGCCCGCGTTCCTTCTCAATGGTGTCGTACGCGGCGTTGATGCCCGCCATCTTGTCGTTGGCGACGTCGACGAATTCCTGGGGCATTCCCTGCGCGATCAGCGCATCGGGATGGTATTTGCGAATCAGTTCACGGTAGGTGCGCTTGATTTCGGCGTCGGTGGCGTCCCGCGAAAGGCCCAGCACCTGATAGGGGTCGGCCTCGTTCGGCCCCATATGCCCCGCGCGGATGCGCTCGAAGGTGTGTTGATCGAAACCGAAGATGGCGGCCACTTCGGCAAGGTATTGCAGTTCGGCTGCGTTGACGCCGCCATGCGCCTTGGCGATGTAAAACAATCCGCCGAGCAGTTCTTCGAGAACGTCGGGCTGACGGACAAACATTCCAGCAATCTGGCTGGCGTAAGGCTCGAAACCGGTGGGGTCCTGCCGCGCCTCATTGAACAGCTTTCCCACCGGCCCCATTTCCTCGGGCGGAATGCGGAAAACTTCCTTGAAGGCACGCACTTCTTCGGGCGCAACATGGCCGTCGGCCTTGGCCATCTTGGCGCCCAGCACGATAACGGCGACAGTAAAAGCCATCTGGCGGTCGCCGACACCCGGCACGGCAGCCTGCTCGCCCCCGCCACCGAAAACGCCCTGGGCCTGCTTGTTCTTATCGACCATCATATGGCCGGCGTAGGCTCCCATGAGTGCGCCCAGCGGTCCGCCAAACGCGAACCCCGCCATGCCGCCAATGACCTTACCCCAAATGCTCATGCTTTCTCCCGCACTCCCAATCGTCAAATTTTCACCAAGGATAACCCGCAATGGGAATGAGGCAAGACGCTAATCGAACCCGACGCGGCCAACGGCAGGAAGTTTCAGCGCGGGGTTCTTCGCATCGAGCCCGAAAGTAAGGCCGAGGATATTGAGTTCCAGCCCTTCCTCGACGCCCACGAGAATCCCAAGCAGGCCGAATAGCGACAATTGGAACCCCGTGCCGCTGGGGCTGCGCGCCACCAGACCGCCGTTCGGGATGTAGTCCTTGCCGATGGCGGTGGGCGGAAGGTCCACCTTCAGTTCCGGGACCTCGCGCGCCACGTGGGCGGTGAAGGTGTTGCTGTTGGGACCGGGCCAGACCCGGTATTGGTGGGTATGGGGATAGCTCCGCGCGGCCATGTCAACGCGCGCGATGACGTCATCCACCCCCTCGCCGCGCAAATCCGCAATGATCTTTGGCGCAGACCCGAACCAGCGGGCATCTGCCGCGCGATCGCTGATGGCAAGCGCGGACATTCCACGTCTGGCGCGCCAGCCGATCACTTCGTAAACGCGAAACGCGGGGGCATTTGTCGGTTTGACGGCAATCCAGCTATGAACGCCCAGAGTTCCGCGCCATCCCCATGCCCGCGCAACATAGACCTGAACCACGGCTTCCTTCGTTTGCGCCGGGTCAGGCGCAATGCCGACGGACGCGCGGCTTGCTGTATGCCAACTATCCGCCAAGGTTCGGCGCGCTCCCGATATGGTAAAAGCGATCATCAAACACAGGATGAGAACCGTTGAGAAAATCCATAAATTCCGTTTCATTAGCGCTATACATAAGTGTTGGATCGCCCCGCGCCAAGGACCCGCAACGACGCGTTTGACCAAATTTAGTGCCCATTTATACTAAATATTAATGCACACCATCGGACACTTCCCGATATATTGGTGAAATCCGTCGGGATGTCACCGGTGGCCGGAGAATTATGTTGAGATCCAAAGGCGCAAGATTGGCATGGGTCTACGTTGGCGTTTGTTTGATCGCCAGCGCGCCTGCTTTTGCCAACCCGTTATCGGGCGAACTGCGGAGCTTGCTGCAAACGCACCCCGATATCCAGAGCGCTGAGAAATCGATGGGCTCGACGCGCGAGGAGGTCAATAAACTTCGTGCCGAGTACTTGCCCACGGTCGTGTTCAACGCAGATATGGGCCATCAGACACTGGACAACCCATCGCTCAGGGCCTCCAACACCGCCCCGTATACGCGCGCGCGCCAGACCGCATCGCTGACGGTTACCCAGAATCTTTTCAACGGATTTTCGACCACTTCGGGCGTTCGCATCGCGCAATTGAATTCCGAGGTCGCGAAGCTGTCGCTGGAGGGCACGCGCCAGAACATTCTGCTTGAGGGAATTCGCGCCTACATTACCGTGCAGCGCCAAAAACGCCTGATCGATCTTTCCTTTAGCAATGAAGACAACATCCAGTTCCAATTGAATCTGGAGGACGAACGTGTCCAGCGTGGCGCGGGCATTGCCGTCGACGTCCTGCAAGCCAAGTCGCGCCTTCAAATCGCCAAAGAACGCCGCGTTTCCTTCGAGGGCGCGTTGGAAGATGCCATCAGCCGGTATGTGAAGGTCTTCGACCACGCCCCCGATCTTGACGCCATGGCGGACCCGCCCGCCCCGATCGAGCTCATACCGCCGGAACTCGAACGAGCGGTCGAAATGGCTCTCACCTTCAACCCGGCGATCTCGAACAGCGCCTCTAGCGTTGCGGTCGCCCGCGAAACGAAACGACGAACAACTTCCGAGTACTATCCGTCGGTCGACCTGGTCGGAAAGTGGAGCTTCGACAAAAACGTCGATTCGACCCTTGGCGTGAAACGGGACTATCAGTTCCTCTTGCAGGCCAGTTGGGATTTGTTTACGGGATTATCGACCCAGGCGTCCGAAACCCAAGCGGCGTTCGATTTGGGCGCGAGCATGGATCGGGAAAATCTGGCCAGTCGCAATGTCGTGGAGCAAACGAGGATTTCCTGGCAGGCATTGCTGACGGCCCGCAAGCGCGTTGAACTTCTGGAAAACGCGGTCAGCATCGCATCCGAGGTGTTCGACGCCCGCCAGAAACTGCGCGAGGCAGGCAAGGAAACGGTGATTAACGTCCTCGATTCCGAAAACGAAATCTTCAACGCCCGCATCAATTTCGTTCAGGCATCCTATGACGAACAACTGGCCATCTATCAGCTACTGCTGGCGATGGGGCAATTGACTTCGGAATTGATGGAACTGGGCTAGCCAACCAGCGTCGCAAAAGCACCATCGGACTGATCAAGTTCCGATAGCTTCCCGGCCGCCAGTTCGAAATACCAGCCATGCAGACGAAGGGTTCCGGCATCTAGGCGCGAGCTTACCCAAGGGTATCCACGCAAATTTTCTAGCGAAGCCGCGATGGCCGCCTTTTCCATGCACCGCGCGGTGTCGGTCTCGCCAGCCTCACCCAATTCTGCCAGCGCCTGGCGCCGGGCCGGTTCGAAGGCCGACACCCATTCGGTCACATGGGGAAAGGTGTCTGCGGTTTTCGACGGCCCCTCGATAAGCGCATGGATTCCGCCGCAATGGGAATGCCCGAGAACGACAATATGTTCAACGCCAAGACCCAGCACGGCATATTCAAGGCCCGCAATGGTCGCGTTTCCAGCCGTCGCGATCGGTGGCGGAACCATATTGGCGACGTTTCTGATGACGAACAGCGAACCAGGTGATGCCTGCAACAAAACGCTGGGACTGACCCGCGAATCGGCACAAGCGACAATCGCCACCTTGGGATGCTGGCCGTTCTCCACCAAGTCGGAAAACAGGGCCGGATCCTGCTCGAAAAAGCGTTCGCGGAATTTACCGAAACCGTCGACTAATTCTTTTACCGCCATTTTTTGATTTTTGGGCCGACACCTAGTCGGCACCGCCTCCCGCTGTTTTAGATATCCACGAAAAAGAGCGTGAAATGCAAAGGACACCCCCCGCTTTTCACGCTCTTATACCAAGGATCGGCTAAAAAGCCCTCTATAATTAGTGGCCCATCAGCACCGGAATAGTGGCTTCCTGCAAGACCTGTTGCGTGGCATTTCCCATGATCAGTTCACGAAAACCGCTGGCGATGAAAGCGCCCATCACAAGCGCATCGGCGCCGATTTCGTCGCAGGCCTGCAACAACGCATGGCCGCCCAATGGCTTGTCGGCCATTTTTGCGAAAACCCGGGTTTCCGCCTTAACGCCATGCAGCAGCAAATAATCCGCCAGTTCCTGAGCGACGGCTGCCGGTGTGCGGTCACTTTCCGCCGTTAGCACCGTGACCTTCTCGGGATTGGGAAAGCAGTTGTTGGCGGCAGCCACGGCGCGCGACGCTTCCGCGCTGCCATTCCATGCAATCGCCAAATGACGGCCCATGACTTTCGGGGTTTCCGGCGGTGCGACAAGCGCCGCGCGCCCGGTTTCGAAAAGACCCGCCTGCGCCGCCATCGTTGTCGCCAGCTTCGGTTTTAATGTCGGCTTTCCGACGACAACCAGATCGGCCAATCGCCCGCGGTGCCGAATAACATCGTCAACGCGGCCAACATCTTCGACCATGCGCGCCGAAAACTCACCCGGCGGCGGATTTTCGGACACGACCGGCACCCCGTCTCTGGCGCAAATCTCGTCGAACAGCCTTCGCGCAATGTCGGCGCGTTCCGTAACCCCCTTTTCGGATATGGAAACCAACTCATCGGCCATTGCGCCGGTAACGCCTTCGCCAAACGCCGGCACGGCATGCAAGGAGTCGGCGCGCACGTGCAACACCTCGGCGTGGCTGCCAATGTTCCGAGCCACCATCAGCCCAGTCTCGATGGTCGACCGGGCAGTCTCCGTTCCACGAACTGAAATCAGGATTTTCTTGATGGGCATACTATTGTTCCCTCCGTAATATTCTGCGGCGCCAACAAGTTTATCGGTCGCAGCGGGAAAATGAAATAATCGCTTTACGAGCGGCATATATGAGCCACAACTATTAGATAGGAATGACACAGCGCATCTTCCATGCGTCAATTCGCATTTTTTTGACATTTCCATAAACACATAAGGGTTTTCTTTCGCGACATAGCGCATTTCGGGCGATCCAGCTTGATTTCGACCCGGGGTTGACGTAAAAACGCCGCGAAAAAAACGCGTGCCGAAAAATCGGCATGGCGGCGTAGGAAACGTCAATACTGTTCCTAGAGAGAGAAGTCGGCTCACCGGTTTCGCGTGACGATGATCGTCAGGGTAGTTCCGCAACGATGTTGGAATTTCACCAGTGCGTCTTCGATCCAACCGGGAAAGGCCGCATTTAAAAGCGGGAGATATCCGCATGGCGGAAGAAAAAGTAATGAATCGTTGGATGGTCGTCGTCGGCGCCATCCTTATCCAGCTTAGCCTCGGCGCCATTTACGCCTGGGCCGTGTTTACCCCCGCCCTGCGGGCCGACGGCTGGTCGCGCGTTGATACCCAGTACGTCTTTGCACTCGGCCTGGCGACGTTCGCCGTTGTCATGGTATGGGCCGGTCGCCGCCTTAACGATTGGGGGCCGCGCAAGCTGGCCTGGGTCGGCGGCATCGTTCTCGGCATTGGCTACGTTTTGGCTGGCCTGTTCGCCGGCACGAATTTCTGGGCCATCCTGATCCTCATCGGGCTCGTCGGCGGCGCCGGAATCGGCCTTGGTTACGTGGTTCCCATCGCTGTTGGAATGCGCTGGTTCCCCGACCGCAAGGGCATGATCACCGGTCTGGCAGTGGCCGGCTTTGGCTTTGGCGCCATGGGCTGGGTCAAACTGGCGGGGGCCTGGGGCCATTTGCTGGAAAACGTCGGTCTGTCGATGACTTTCTCCATTTACGGCGTCGCCTTCGCCGCGTGCGTGATTGTCGGCGGCATCTGGATGAAGTTCCCACCCGCCGGATGGCGGCCGGAAGGCTACACCCCGCCCGAAGCAGCGGCCGGGGCGACCAACGGGACCGTTGCATTCAACAGTCAGGAAATGCTGTCCACGGCCCAGTTCTATCTGCTTTTCCTTGGCTTCACGATCAGCGCCGGCGCCGGCCTTATGTCGATCGGCCTGATGAAGCTGTACCCAATGGAAGCGTTGCAGGAATCAGGCCTGAGTCTGGCCGAAGCCAGCGGCATTGCGGGAACGGCCATGGCTGTCTGCTTCAGTCTCGCCAACGGCCTGGGACGTATCCTTTGGGGTATGGCCAGTGACAAACTGGGCCGCAAGCGTTCCATCCTTATCATGACCGCGACCCAGGGCGTTTTCCTGCTGGCCTTTCCCTACATGGCTGGAACGGAATACCTGCTTTACATGGGCGCGACCCTGATCGGGTTTAACTTCGGCGGCAACTTCGCCCTGTTCCCGACCATGACCGCCGACACCTTCGGCACGGAAACCGTGGGTCAGAACTATCCCTATGTGTTCCTGGCTTACGGCCTTGGCGGAATTGTCGGCCCGATTTTGGGCGGCTTTCTCGGTGACATGGGTGACTTCCCCACTGCCTTCATCATTACCGGCGTCGCCTGCATCGTAGCCACGGTGCTGATCTACATCGTCAACCCGCCACGCAAGGCTTGAACGACTTAGGTCTGAACGACCAATACCTAAAGGGCTCCCGCCGACAAGCGGGAGCCCTTCTTACATTTCCAAGCCTTAAAGAGGCGCGGGCGCTTCCACCCCGTACTTACCGCCCCACTTCTTCAGCGCGTCCATGATCCCGGCATGAAGTTCGACTCCATGCGAAAGTTGATCGTTTCGCCGTTGAAGCGCGCGGTCGCCGGGCATCTGAACCGGCGGGTCGCCTTCGGCAACCGGCGTCGCGCGGAAATAATCGGCGAGGAACGTGCTTTCGCGCAAGAATGAGTCCATTCCCGCAAAGCAGTCCGGATCGATCAGTTGCAGGAACACCGACGCGCCCCACTCTTTGGGCCGGTCGGCGCGCCCGTGTCCACCCAGGGCCGCCGTCAGCGCTTCGATCATGATGCCCAGACCAAATCCCTTGAAACCGAGATCGGCTCCGCCCAGCGGATACTGCGCACCTTTCGGTTCGGAAAACAGCACGCTGGGATCATCCGTCGGCTTGCCCGCAGCATCTTTCAGCCAAGGGCCGCCCAGCCGCCTGCCCTCGTTGTTGGCCCTGTTGACCGCACCCTTGGCCGTGGTCGACAGGCTGACGTCGATGAGGATCGGCGTGGTTTGCGTGGGAATGCCAATGGCAATGGGGTTGGGACTATACCTGCCGGCCAGGCCACCATGCGGGGCAACGCTTTCCTCGCGCGGGTCCGAGGCCATGAGAACCATCATCAGGTTCATCTCGGTGGCCCGCAACAGGTACGCCTGTAGCGCCCCGATATGGTGGGTCCGGCGGATGACGCCGGTGACGATGCCGTGCTCGCGCACGCGCCGTTCGGCCTCTTGCATGGCATGCAGAACCAGCCACGGCCCGGCTAGATAATCGCCGTCCCAGGTGAAGGCCGCGCCTGTGTCGGCGACAATCTGGAAATCGCCGGCAAGGTTCATGCCGCCATCTTCGACCCCGTTCATGTATGGCGTCATCAGTTGCAGGCCGTGGGTAGTCTTGCCGAGCAGATCGCCCTCGACCAGAATGTCCGCGACATCAGCGGCACGATCTGCGGCGAGACCGCCACGCTCCAACAGGGTCGCGGCGAATGGCCGCAGATCGTCGGCGGAAAAGCGAACGCCGCCCATCAGACCTTGATTGCCCGCAACGCCTGGGCGCGTTGCTTGGCGGCGGCCATCATGAACGCCACATCGCCGCCGCCCAGCACGAGACGAACACCCAAGTTAATAATTTTCGCCATATGCGGCGGATCATAAATCCCGCCCATGCCAGCGAATTTACCGTGTTTTTTAGTCGCTGCGCACATGGTTGCGAAAGCGGCTGTAATGCGTTCGTCGGCGAGTTGGCCGGGAATTCCCATTTCGGCAGCCAGATCGTTGGAACCGATCAGCAACGCGTCAATCCCGTCAACGGCGGCGATGGCGTCGGCGTTGTCGATGGCTTCGGGCGATTCCAGCATGACGACGACGAAGATATTGCGATTGAGAATCTCGATGGCCTCATCGGTGGGATACGTGGCGAACCCCAATTGCGCGGACGGCGCTGTCAGGGACCGATGACCAAGCGGCGGGAAGCGGCAGTGATCGACCACCGCGCGGGCCTCTTCAACGGTATCCACATGCGGAACGATGACGCCCATGGCGCCGCCGTCCAGCACCCGCGAGGCGTGGAAACGCTCATGGGCCGGAACTCGAACCAAGGGCGTGACATTGGTCGGAAGGGCTGCTACGCACAGTTGAGCAGCGGCGTCGACATCCATGGAGTTGTGTTCCATGTCGATGAACAGCCAGTCGAAATCGCACTCCTGCGCGATCCCCGGAATGTTCATGCCACGCGTATGCACGACACTAAACCCGATGGCGACTTCGTCGGCTTCCAACTTTTTCCGCAAGTGATTTTCGATAACGGGCATGTCTTGATCCTATCTTCCCAAAAATTCCCATAGATAAACTCTTCAGTCGATTATCCTTATAGCCCATCGCATCCGTCAACAAAATTGTTGACAATTTTCTCCCCTTCGAGGAAGACATTTCCTGTAAGATGTGGCACGAAAAAGAGCCCGCAAGATTGCCGCCAAACAACAAAACCCTTGGGAGATACTAGATGCCGTACCTTAAGTCCGAAAATGGTCAGATTGTCATTTCGGCGACCGGGCTTGAAGCGCTCGTCGCAGCCATATTCGAAGGTGCCGGTTGCGAGCCAGCCGAAGCCCGTCAGGTTTCACACTATATGGTGGACGGAATCTAGCCGGTCATGACAGCCATGGTGTCATTCGCACCAAGCGATATGTTTCGTGGATGGGTGATCGCGTTTTTCCCGGTCGCGATATCGAGGTGGTCAGCGAGAACGAAAATTTTGTCGTCATCGAAGGCAATTCCGGCTTCGGGCAGATCATCGCGCCGAAGGCTGTTCAAATCGGCATCGACAAAGCCAAGAAAAATGGCGTCTGCGTGTTAACGTTGCGCAATTCGGGGCATATCGGCCGGGTCGGCACCTGGGCCGAAATGACCGCCGCGCAAAACGTTGTTTTCGTCGGGTTCGTCAATGTTCGGGCCAGCCTTTTGGTCGCCCCCTTCGCGGGTGTTGACAGGCGTATCTCGACGGCCCCATTCACCGTTGGCATCCCAGTGGCTGGAGACGAACCGATCATTCTGGATTTCGCCACCTCGGCGGTGGCCGAGGGCAAGGCCCTGGTCGCCCTGCAAGGCGGCAAGGAACTGCCGCCGGACGTTCTGATCAATCAGGACGGCACCCGCACCTCGGACCCCATCGCCCTTTACGGCGAACAATCACCGGGCCAGGTGGCCAATCCCATGGACGGTCCCGGCGCGTTGCGCGCACTGGGCGATCACAAGGGTGCGGGTTTGGCCTTCGTTTGCGAAATTCTGGCAGGCGCGTTTACCGGTGCGGGCTGCGCCGGGCCTATGCCGCGCCCCTTCTCCAACAACATGTTCGCCATTTTCATGGATATGGACGCCTTCGCCGCGCAAGACGGTATTGCCGCCGAAATTCACAGCTACGCCGACTTCTTCACCAGTTCCAAACCCGAAGAAGAAGGTGGCACGGTGCTGACCCCCGGGCAGCCCGAACGCATCAAACGCGCCGACAGGCTGGCCAACGGCGTACCCATGTCGGACGGCGCCTGGGAATCCATCATCGAAACGGCGGAAAAAGTGGGCATGAGCCCCGAGGATATTGAACGCGCCATCAACGCCTAGCAAGAATACGAGAACGAGAACGGGCCGGGATTGATGGAAGATCAGTCCCGGCCCGTTTTTTTTGCGACGCCCGCCTATTCGTTGGGCTTGATCGGCAGGCCGTGCTTGGCCATCAACTCGAGATAATCTTCCCTGGGCGGGATGAAGACGTCGATGCCCTTGAAACCGGTCGTGGTCGTGCCACCGTGGACCATGCCCGACGGATGAATGCAGACGTCGCCCGCTTCCATGGTGAACTTGTCGTCGCCACAGACGTGTTCTTCCGTGCCTTCCAGGATGATGAGGATCTGCACCGCATCGTGGCTGTGCATGGGGAAGACCGCGCCCGGAGGGTTCTGGATGAAGCTGAGAAGGGCTCCGTCGGCGGCGACAAAACGCGTGCTCGACGTTTCGGTCAGCGGAACCAGCGGAATGTCTTCGATGGTGTAGACGTACTTGGATTTTTTGTTCGCCGCATAGGCCATTCTTCTCTCCATTGCGAAAGGTTAACGATAGGCCGGAACCGCGAAATTGATGTGACGGACCGTGCCGTCGAACAACTCCATGATCCCGCTGTTTCTTGTGTTTTCCAGGTTCTTTTCGCGGGCCGGTGAGGCCAGGGCCGCTTCAACGTCTTCGCGGGAATCAAAGGTTAATTCGATGGCCTGATAGACGTTGGGCGCGCCCTCTTCCCGCCATTCACTGCGCAGCAGCCGAACACCGCGAATGCCCGGAAACTGGTTAATCAGGGGAACGGCTTCTTCTTCAAAGAAGCGGTTGAATTTTTCGCGATTTTCGGGCGCAACATCGCCTTCGAAATATGCGCAGCGAACATACATTTTGAGTTTACCTTATTATGAGAAAACGCGGCGGCTCATCGACACGACAAACGACAAGCCGCCGGAGTCATCGTGGGAGATAATCTTCCAGCCCGAATCGACGGTACGTCTCGGGCGGTGCGTCGTTCTTGATCATCAGATCGACCATAAGCCCGCGAAGCCTTTCTTCGACCCCCTTGTCCTCGATCGGGTTCTGCTGCAACGGATCGGCTTGGACGTCATACAGCTTGGTATTGCAGTCGAACTGTGCGCCCGATCCGTGGCGGCTGTATTGCGGCGACTTCGGCGTCGACGGCACCTTGAGCAACGGCACGCCCTTGGTCCAGTCGAAGGGTGCGGCCAGGGACGATTCCTGCAGCTCATCGACGCTGAAACGCGTGACCATGTGGGTCGGCATCAATGTGTACTGGTACAGATCCCCGCAATGGATATCGTCGGGATACAGGAAGTATGTGTAGCGCCCGTCGGTGACGTTGATGGCCGCGCCGAAAACGCCGTACAGCGCACCGTCGTGGATCGTTTCGTCTTTCTCCAGCACCTTCAGCAGAGATGTTCCCTCTACCTCCTTGGGCAGATCCACATCGAACATATCCAGGAAAGTCGGCATCAGATCGATGGTTTGGGTCAGCGCCTTGCGCCGCTCGCCCGCCGCCGAACGGTATTCCGGGTGATGGACGAACAACGGAAGGTGGGCGACTTCCTCGTAGCAGGGCATGACCAGCTTTGCCCACTGATCGTGCTCGCCCATCAGGAACCCGTGGTCTGTGGAAACGACCAATGCGGTGTCTTTCCACAGATCGTGTTCGTCGAAATAGTCGAGCAGCCTTCCCAGTTGCTTGTCGCAATGAGCGAGAATGGCGGCGTAGTTTGCGCGCAACTCCTCGATCATTTCGGGGGACTCGTTCACCGGGCCGTTGGGCGGCCAATCCAAGATGGGGCCGGTCCAGCCGGTAGGATAGGCCTCGCGGAATCCCGGAGGCGCATCGAAAGGCTCATGCGGATCGAAGACTTCCAGATGCAGGAACCAGTTGTCCGCATCGTGATTGACTTCAAGGAAATCCAATGCCTCGTCGAAGCACTGCACGGTCGGATAGTCGGCTTCCTCGTTCTGGAGTTCGCGGCTGAACATGCTGCGCACGAACTTGGTGCGCGGCTTGGTGCCATTTTGTGATTCGTGATACTTGCTTTTGATCTTGTCCCAGTCTGGATCGACAATGGCCTTCCACGGGTCGCTTTCCTGCCCGCGAACCAGTTCGCAACTGTCGAAACGGGTGTGGTAAGTGGCCCCGCCGTCTTCCCAGTAATGCTGATGATCGGTGATCAGGTGCGAATAAACGCCCGCCCCCGCCGCCAGCTGTTCGGGATACGCGTTATCGAACGGCTCAACCGGCCCCCACGAGCGGTGAATGAAATTGACCCGCCCGGTCATGATTTCGCGGCGTGCCGGCATGCACGGCAAACTGCCGCAATAATGGGTATCAAAGGTTACTGTCCGTTCGGCCAAACGCTTGAAATTCGGCGTTTTGACCGTGTCCCCGCCATAACACTCCAGCGAAAGACGATTTAGCGAATCAAATAATAGAAATACGGCTTTCATTGAAAAATCACCCGCTTCGCTTGGTTTCCCTGCCCCTGCCAGCGTCGTGCGCCGAACGCGCTGATAACACTGGCGACCACGATGATCATAAATTTTCGTAGCTATGAAAAAAATGAAAAATGATCGTAGTGCAATGAGCAAATTGCATATTAAATAGAACGCGTCAGCCCACCGTCCGCGCGCAAGTTCTGCCCGGTGATGAACCCGGAATCGGAGGACAGTAAGAACGCCACCGTCTTGGCGATTTCCTCGACCCTCCCCAACCGACGCATCGGCGTACGCTCCAGCTTCATATCGGTCACCGGCATGTTGTCGATGAAGCCCGGAAGGACGTTGTTCATGCGGATATTTTGCTCGGCGTATCGGTCGGAGAAGAGCTTGGTGAATCCCGCCAGTCCGGCACGCAACGCGGACGAAATGGGAAATAGCGGGTCCGGCTCGAAGGCGGCAAAGGTCGAGACATTGACGAAGGTGCCGCCGCCTTGCTCTTGCATGATCGGACACACCAGCCGCGTCATGCGAACGACATTGAGAACAACCATGTCCAAACCTGCGTGCCAATCATCATCGGTGAGGTCCAGCAGCGGCCCCTTGGGCGGGTGTCCTGTGTTGTTAACAACACCGTCGATCCTGCCGTACCGGTCCATGGCGCAAGCGACCACTTCGGCCAAGGCGTCCGGATCCGTGACAGAGCCCACAAGACCGACGGCACCCAGTTCGTTGGCCAGGTTTTCTGCATTTTCCGAGCGTGACATCAGAGCAAGACGCCACCCGCGAGCATGCAGTTCGCGGGCGATTGCTGCGCCGATTCCCTGGCCGGATGCTGTGACAATAGCGACGGGTTGTTCGGTCATGCGAGGAGTTCCTTTTTCAAAAAAATATCAGCCGAGCGCAAATAAGGCCATAAGGGAGGCGACGAGCAGGGTCGCCAACAGGCCATAAAGGCCGTTCCAGCGCCAGCACATGGTAAATGGATCAATTTCCGCCAACCGCGCCGCGACCAAAACGCAAACGTTGAATGGGGAAGTTATGGAAACGATCCCCCATGCCAAAAAATAAGTCGCATAGAGGACCGCCGGCGTAAGGCCCAAGGCGTCTGCATCGGGCAAAACCGCTGCAATAATGATGAAAATCATCACCGGTTGAAAGGCCAGTTGTCCGGCCAGGCCAAATATGAGCGTGATGGCAACCGGTATCAGGAATGGCGGAATGGAAACAGCCTGCACCGCATGCATCATCGCTTCGGCAGGGAGCAGATGGCTGATGGACACCCCGGCCACCCCCGCGGCGAAAAGGATCGCCAGTTCGTTGCGGCTCTCGGCCATGCCCACGACAATACTGCGAACGGCGAACCCTGCGGACGGCCCAACCCCACCTTTCCATCTTCGTGCGATCAACCAAGCCAGCGCAAACACCGGGGCGGAAAAGATAACGCAGTACCCCAAAGCGAAGCCCGACACCTGCTTCAAAGCTACAACCGCCACCACGAGGGCACCAATCAGCGCTATCATGCGCAGATAGTCGGTCCAGTCCCCGTCGGGCGTTGTCTCAGGGACCGGAACCGTATCGGCTGCCTTGCCACCCACAAAATCCAGCACCCAGCCCAACGCCCACAGCGCAACCATACCAACCACGATCATGGGCGCGGCGGCGGACCAGCTCAGGTCGGCATAGGTTGTTGAAATGGCGGCAAAGGGAATCGCCAGCGGGGAAAGACTTGGGGTCAGGGCAAACCCTCTTAATATGGCCAGGATGCTTCGGCGCACGGCGGTTGAGCCCGATTTTCCAGCGCTGGCAACCATGGTGCCGAAAAGGTTAATAACACCAAACAAAAGAACAATGGCGACCACGGAACAACCCAAACTTAACAGGGTATAGCGTCGCCCCGCCGGCTGATTGGTGAGCAGCACCCCACAACGGCGGATAAGCGGTGATTGCGCCGCCGCCGTTCGCAGCATGTTAACGCAGGAAACAAACACGGCCAGAAACAGGCCGGGACGCAAGGCTTCAATGGCCACATCAAGCGGATCGTCCGCGACGACCATAGCGGCAGCGGCAAGAACGGCGGCCAACGCCAACATGCGCCGGGCAATCGGCGACAGATCGGCGCGACGCAAAACAAAGTACGCAATCAGACAAGCCGCGGCGAAAAGCCGAAACAACGGCCGCGCGCCCACATCGGCAACCACAGTCCCAACAATTGCCCCGACAAGCACCAGCGCAGTAAGTACCGGAGTTTCGCGCGCGGACATGGCTTCGCGCTTATTCGTCGCCGAAGCTGGTTCCGCCCAGTTTGGCCAGCGCCGTGGCGATACGGGTAACGTTTTCCTCGCCATACCCCATGCCGCAGGCAAGCTGGTAGAGCGCGCGCGTCGCGTCACCCACCAACGAAGGAACGCCCAGCGCCGTCGTCATGCCCGAATACAAAACCACGTCCTTGGTCGCGGTGGAAACGGCAAAGGTTTTGGTATGATCATTTTTCATCAGGGCCGGCGCAATCACATGCAGGCGTTTGCTTGACGCCATGGACGCATCCATGACCTTGAAAAGCGTCTCCAAATCGACGCCCATCTTCTGCGCCACGGTAAAAGACTCGTACAGGATCGCCGAATTGGTCAGCGTTACCGCGTTGTTGATTAGTTTGGCGGTGTGCCCGCTGCCGGCACCGCCCGCGTGGAAGACGCTGGCGGCGAAGGCCCCAAGCACACTGCTGCAGGCTGCCATGGCCGCTTCGTCACCGCCGACGACGATGCTGATGGTTCCTTCCCAGGTCATCTTTGGCCCGCCCAGAAGCGGCGCATCGACCAGATGCAGGCCCTTCTCTGCAGCCTGCGCGGCCAATACCTGTGTCAGTTCCGGATCGCTGGTGGTGGTGTCAATAATGGCCGTACCCGAGGCCGCGTTTTCCAGGATACCGTCCGGCCCCTCGAACACCGCGTGTACGGAGGGAATGCTGGGCAGGCAGGTGATGATGACCTGCGCGGCGGCGGCCAGTTCGGCGACGGTTGCGGCTTCGGTGGCCCCGCGCTCGATCAAATCGTCAATCGGTCCCCGGTTGGAGTGAGCCACGACGGCCACGGAGTAACCTTTCTCCAACAGAATCTTGCCGATCCCCTTGCCCATCAGCCCCGCGCCGATTAGCCCGATTTTTTGCAATTCGCTCATCGTTAATCCCCTTCCCCCAATGCCGCCCGTTCGTCATCACGTTTGCGGTGTCTGTATATCGAGAAACCCAGGAACAGTGCCGCGAACACCAGGAAGGTGGCCGAAATCGGCCGCGTCAGCATATCCCAGGCATGCCCCTGCATTTCCACCAATTGCCGGATATTGCCCTCAACCAGTGGTCCCAAAAGATAGCCCAGAATAAACGGCGCCAGCGGATAACGATAGCGCTCAAAGATATAACCAAGAACACCGAAGCAGCACATGGTAAAGACGTCAAACACCCGGCTGTTCATGCTGTAGATGCCGGTTGCGGCAACCACGAACAACAACGGAAGCAGAATGTTCTTGGGCACCTCGACCACCCGTGAGAGCGGTTTGGCCGCGAACAGCATGATCATCATCATGGCCAAGCTGCCGAAAAAGACCGAGAAATAAATCCCGTAGACGACCTCGGGATTGTTCATGAACAACTGCGGTCCCGGCTGCAATCCGTGGATCATCAAGCCGCCAATCAGAATGGCAGTCACCGGGTCACCGGGAATGCCTAGCGTCAGCGCAATGATCAGCGCGCCGCCGATGGTGGCGTTATTGGCCGTTTCAGCAGCGATCACGCCATCGACAATTCCCTTGCCGAACTTCTCGGGCGTTTTCGATGCACTCTTGGCTTGCGAGTACGAAATCAGCGCCGCAGGCGCGCCGCCGACGGCCGGCAAAATTCCGATAAAGGTGCCGATAACGCCGGACCGGAGATAATTGACAATGTTGGCCCGAATGTTTTCCAGCGAAGGAAGCACCCTTCCCAGTACGCTGATATCGGCCTTGGTGGTGGAAATTCCCTTGGCCGCCTCTTGCATCATTTGCGAAACGGCGAACAGGCCGATCAGAACCGGCATCAACCCAAATCCGCCGAGCAACTTTTCAGTTCCCAGGTCAAACCGGACCAATCCGTCGACTTCCGAAATTCCAAACGTTGCCGCCAACAGTCCGAACAGGGCGGTTACGGCGCCGCGTGTCAGGGTCGAACCGGTAATGGAAACCACGGCGCACAAAGCAAAAATGCACACCGCAGCATACTCGGCATAAAAGAACTTAAGCGCAAATTCAGCCAGGAACGGGGCCATGATCACCAGGAAAATGCCGCTGATCACGGTTCCGAAGAAAGATGCGACCACGGCGTTTCCGATGGCCGAACCACCCTTGCCCTGCTGGGTCATGGGAAAGCCGTCCAGCAACGTCGCGACCGAAGCCGGGGTCCCCGGCATGCGGATCAGGATGGCCGTCATGCAGCCCCCTGATATGCCGCCCACGTAGACGACAACGAGCAAAGCCATGGCCACTTCGGCAGGCATGTTGAAGGTAAACGGGATCAACAACGCCACGGCCATTGTCGCAGTCA